>Ga0172373_10005630_pt1 | contig 17094 bp, 18 predicted proteins | sample Lak10m_2_FD_114546 | JGI IMG/M metagenome (GOLD analysis project Ga0172373, IMG submission 114546) | Freshwater microbial communities from Kabuno Bay, South-Kivu, Congo - kab_092012_10m | ecosystem: Environmental > Aquatic > Freshwater > Lake | place: Democratic Republic of the Congo...
CATCGGCCGCCTGGAGCATCCGGCTCAGGTTGCTCTCCATCTGGGCGAAGTATTGGCTGAGTCCGGGGACGACTCCACGATCATTGGCGGCCGCGGCCGCTCCCTGCCGTAGCTGAGGCAGGAGCGCCCGGACCTCCGACAGCTTGGCCTGGACGGACTGCCGGACGATCGCCGAATCGCCGCCGGCCGCCATGGTCGACGCGGTATCGTTCCGGGATTCGACCCCCCCCTTGCCTTTCAAAAATCGCTGGCGCTGTTCGGATTTCCGCTCGGCTTCCTTCGCGTCCCGTTCCGCCGTTGCGGCTTTTTCGCAGAGGGCGTCGGCTCTTCCCGATCCGGCGTCGGCCCACGCGCGCGGCCCGGGGTGCGCAAGAGCCGCCAGGAGTACGAAGCACCATACCCCCATCCTCTTCCTGTCTGTACGCATGAGGATGATCAGCGACCCGGCATCGAAGCGACAAACTCCCGGGAGTCTTCCTTGAACCGTGACATGCGTCGGCCGTCGGCGTCGACCTTCCGCAACAGTTCCTCGGACGCCACGAGAAGGAATTTCGCGTTCGCTATCCCCATAAGCCGGTTGTGGGCCTCCATCAGCCGGTTCCCCTCGTTCTCCAGCTCGTCGGCGCGCATCTCGAGGGGACCGGCCTTCTTCTCCGCCTCCGCGGAAAGCTGCCCCGCCTGTCCATGGGCCGCCATGACGTCCTTCGCGGCGCCCGCCTGCTGGCCCTGGATCATCTTCCCGGTCAACGCGGAGGTGAGCATCGCGTTCTGCGACATCCCTCCCCCCATGCCTCCCATGCCGCCCATGAGGCCGAACAGGTCTCCGATCATGCTGGACACCTCGGCGCTCTGTTCCGCCTTGCTTCTCAGCGCCTCTCCCTTTCGGGAAGATTCCGAACGGAACCCTCCGGCCTTTTTCCTCAATTCCGCTGCGGCCGCGTATTTTTTCCTCGCCGCTTCCTTCAGGAGTTCCGCCTTCCGCTTCAGCGCTTCGGCCTCTTTCTTCAGGCTGTCGGTCTCAGCCGCGGACATCAGCGCGGGCCCCGATTCAACCTTGGGCAGGAAGAGAGGATTCCCGGCGAACGCCAGGCCCTGGGCGCCGAACATGCACGCGGCGAGGATGCCCGCCTTGATCGTCATGTACTTCATCGTCCGCCTCCCGGGGAAATTATTCCGCAGCAAGACAGCTTGTCACGAAGAACTGCAACGGCTTGTACAGGCCGTCCGCTTCGACCAAAAGGGGCTTGATCTCCTCCTTGTCCCTCTTGATCAACTTCTCCGCCATCCGGAAACGTTCGAGGGCCTTCCTCGCCGACTCCGAGCCCTTTTCCCTGCCGACGTCCAGTCCCCCGAGGGGGCCGCGGCCCAACACGTCTTCGGAGAGCTCGGCGGTCTCGAGTTCCTCGGCGACTTTCAAACTCGCACCGACCGCGCCCCTGATCATATCGTCCCGCTGCGCATACGCTTTCCACTGGTCCGCCAGCTCTTTCCTCCGCTCCTCCGCGCGATTCATGATCCGAAGAACCTCGTCCAGAGATTCCCCGGCGTCGGGTTTTGCCGCAACGGTCACGGAGGAACAGGATCCCGGAAGGTTTCCCGAGGTCGTTCCCTTCTCGAGGTCGCGTAGTTCCCTCCGCAGGGAATCCACGTCGCCGGCATGTTTCCTGATCTTCGCGGAGAGGGAAAGGGCGCATCCGTACCGTTTCAACCCCGGACTGCTGGCGACGACGTCCGCGAGCGATTCCCGGGGAACCGGGGACCCCGACTGCGGCATGGAGGGTTTGATCCACCCCCGGACCTCCGCCGCATGGGGGCTTTCCGGGAACCTCCGGAGAAACGCCTGGAAACCGTATCGATTCCTCCAGGTTTTTACCTGCCCGTAGCTCTTTTCCGAAAGGAACGATCGCCCCTCCGCGGCGAAGCGCGATCCCGGATACCGGAAAAGGAAGTATTCCATGGCGCCGGGGGAGGCGTCCCCGCTCGCGGCCTTGAATTCGATCTCCTCGAGCCTGCTCCGGACTGCGTCCGCTTCCGCGTTGCCCTTGAAATTTTCGAGAAATTCGTAAAGGGCTTCCGGGGAGGTCTCCTTCCGGACGGCCTTGACGGCGAGGTCCGCCACCGTGGCGGCGGTCTTCGGATCGGAGTTCGTCTTCATGATCCGGACGCATTCGGCAACCGTGTCCGCCTTCATGATCTGTTCGATGTTCGCCTTCCCTACCATCTCCCGGGCCTCGTCAACATGGCCGCTGGACGGATACCGATCGGCGAAATTCTGATATGCCGCCGGCGTATTGACCGATTTCGCCATGTTCCAGGAAGTTGTTTCCGGCGAGGTTGCGCAACCCGTGATCGCGACGACGAGAATCGAAAGACAGACTCTTTTCATGCCCTTCCCTCCAGGGAGGTGTATTCAAATGTTCCATCCGGGGATTCGGTCCGTAACTTTACTATCGCCACCATCCGCAAAAACCTTCAATTTTTTATCAGGTGCCGTCAGGAAAAACCGTGCGGGGGGGAAGGAAATCCCGTCCTGCTACTCCACCGTCACCGACTTGGCGAGATTCCGTGGCTGGTCGACGTCGGTGCCTTTGAGGACCGCCATGTGGTACGCGAGGAGTTGGAGCGGAACCACCTCGAGAATCGTCCGCGCGTACCGTCCGCAGGGGGGCAGATAGATGACATCCTCCGATTTCCCTTTCAGAATGTCGTCCCCCTCCGTCCCCACGGCGATCACCTTTCCGCCGCGGGCATGCGCCTCTTCCAGGTTAGAGAGGGTCTTTTCGTAACTCTCCCCCTTCGCGCAAAGCACGAGCACCGGCATCCGCTCGTCGATCAGCGCGATCGGGCCGTGCTTCATTTCGCCGGCGGGGTACCCTTCCGCGTGGATGTAGGAGATCTCCTTCAGTTTCAGCGCCCCCTCGAGGGCGATGGGGTACGAGATGCCGCGTCCCAGGTACAGGAAGTCGCGCGCGTCCTTGTATTTCCTCGCGACGGCCGCGACCTCCGGCTCGCGCTTCAGGAACTCCTCGATCTTGCGCGGCAGCTCGGACAGGTCGAAGAGGTGCAGGGACATCTCGTGCCGGGTCATGATCCGGCGCGCCCGCGCGAGGTGGATTGCCATCAGGTAGAGCGCCGCCAGCTGGGTGGTGAACGCCTTCGTGGAGGCCACCCCGATCTCCGGGCCGGCGTGGGTGTAGATGACACCGTCCGACTCCCGCGCGATGGTGGACGCGACGACATTGCAGATGGAAACCGTGGTCGCCCCCTTCGCCTTCGCCTCCCGCATCCCCGCGAGGGTGTCCGCCGTCTCGCCAGACTGGGAGATCGCGACGCACAACGTCCCCTCCTCCACCACGGGATCGCGGTACCGGAACTCCGACCCGAGATCCACCTCGACCGGGATCCGCGCCAGCCCCTCGATCATGAATTTCCCGATGAGGGCCGCATGCCAGGAAGTGCCGCAGGCGACGAGGGTCACCTTCTTCATGGAAACGAGCTGTTCCACGGGAAGCGGCAACGTCTCGAAGAAGACCTCTCCCGACTCGGGCCGCATTCTTCCCGCAAGGGTGTCGAGGATCGCCCTCGGCTGCTCGTAAATCTCCTTCAGCATGAAGTGGCGGTATCCGCCCTTCTCCGCCATCGAGGAGGACCAGTCGATCCGCTGCGGAGCGTGTTCGTGCGGTTTGCCGAAAAAATCGGTGATCCGAACCCCCGTTGGCGTCGCGATCACCATCTCCCCGTCTTCGAGGAAGATCACGTCCCGTGTGCGGGACAGGAACGCGGTCAGGTCGGAGGCGAGGAAGAACTCCCCATCCCCCAGCCCGACGACTAACGGACAATTCAGGCGGGCGCCCACCACCGTCCCCGGTTCCCGGTCGGTTACCGCGAGGAAGGCGTACGACCCGCGAAGCTCCGCGACGGTCCTGCGCGTCGCCTCTTCGAGCGGCATCCCCGCCGAGGCGTATTCATCCAGAAGATGGGCGATCACCTCGGTGTCCGTCTCCGAGAAGAAGGTGCGGCCCTTCGCGATCATCTTCTCCTTGAGCGTCCGGTGGTTCTCGACGATCCCGTTGTGGATGACGGCGACGTGGCCCGCCAGGTGTGGATGCGCGTTCTCGTCCGAGGGGCGTCCGTGGGTCGCCCACCGGGTGTGTCCCACACCGCACGTCCCCGAAATCGGCTCCTTCGCGATGCACTGCGTCAGCCGGTCGATCTTCCCCCGGGACTTCCGGACGGCCAGCCCGCCGCCGGTCTGGATCGCGACTCCCGCCGAATCGTATCCGCGGTATTCGAGCCGCCGCAGGCCGTCCACCAGGATCTCCACGCAGGAGTCAGGACCGGTATAGCCGACGATGCCGCACATTTCACGTCTTCCCCTTCTTCGCCGCGGGGGCGGTGAGCCCCGCTTTCTTGAGAAGCTCCGGCCGCTTGCGGGCGACCCACCCCTCGATCACCTTCTGCTCGGCGCGGCACAGGGCCAACGCGTAGGGGGGGACGTTCTTCGTGATCGTCGACCCTGCGCCGATCAGGGCCCCCTTGCCCACGGTGACCGGCGCGACCAGCATCGTGTCGCTCCCGACGAAGACCCCGTCCCCGAGCACCGTCGGGTGCTTGTGGATCCCGTCGTAGTTGCAGGTGATCGTCCCCGCGCCCACGTTGACCTTCTTCCCGATGGTGGCGTCCCCCAGATAGGAGAGGTGGTTCGCCTTGGACCCCGTGCCGATCCGGCTCTTTTTCACCTCGACGAAGTTCCCGATGTGCGCTCCCTCGCCGATGTCGGCCTCCGGTCGCAAGTGCGAGAACGGGCCAAGGATGGCCCCTTTCCTCACCGTGGACCTCGAGATCACGGTGTACGGTTTCACCTCCACCCCGTCCGAGAGGACGCTGCCGTCCACCACGCACCCGGTCTGGATCCGCACCCCCCGGCCGATCCGGGTCGCGCCGAGCAGGGTCACACCCGGGTCGATGACCGTGTCCTGCCCCACGGACACCGCCGTCTCGACGTACGTCCGCCGCGGGTCCACCAGGGTAACGCCGGACGCCATCAGTTCCCCGAGCTTCCTTTCCAGCAGGATCCGCGTCGCCTCGGCCAGCTCGCGCCGGGAGTTGATCCCCCGCACCTCGTCGGGCTCCCCCGCCGTCACCGGGACCACGCGCTTCCCTTCGGCCAGCGCTTCGAGGACAAGGTCCGTCAGGTAGTATTCCCGCTGGGCGTTCACATCGGAGAGGCGAGGCAGACCCCGCTCGAGGAAGACCCGGTCGAAAGCGTACGTCCCGGAGTTCACTTCCCGGATCTTGCGGAGGGCGGCGTTCGCGTCTTTCTCCTCCACGATCCTGGCGACCGATCCGTCGTCGCCTCGAACGATCCGGCCGTACCCGGTCGGGTCGTCGAGAACGCCCGTCAGCACCGATGCGGGGGCCCCCTGCCGGCGCCGTGCCGCGAGGAGCGCACGGATCGTCGCCGGACGGATCAGCGGGGCGTCCCCGCAAAGCACCACGACTTCCTTCGCTCCCGCGGAAAGCTCGGCCAGCCCGCACCGTGCCGCATCGCCGGTTCCGAACTGGCTCTCCTGGATCGCCACTTTTCCTCCGAACGCCTCCACGACGGGGAGGATCTTGTCCCTGCCGTACCCGAGGACGAAGACCATCTCGCGGATCCCCGCGGCGCGCGCCGCCTGCGCCACATGCCAAGCCACCGATTTCCCGAGGACGAGGTGCGCCACTTTGGGGAGGGCGGATTTCATCCGCTTCCCTTGCCCCGCCGCCAGGATGATCGCCGAAATCCCTTTCATCAACGCCCCCTTCTCTTCGATGCTACACTGAAGCCCGATAACGGCCGATAAGGGACCAGTCTACAAGGTTTTCTCCGGAGGGGAAAGGGAACGACGTGGCGGACGAATCGAAGGAGATGCTGAATCGGCTGGAGCGGGACCTCGTCGCCCTCAAGCACGAATACGACCTCTTCTTCAACGGGAAGCGTCGCACCGAGCCGATGAAGGAACGAAGGGATCTTGAGACGAGGCTCCTTGTCGGGAGCCGCCGGGCACTCGTCGGGAACGCCGACCAACTCCGGTTCAACAACATCTCGGGCAAGTATTGGACATACGCCAATCTCTGGACCCGGACGGTGCGGGACCTCGAGGAAGGACGGATGCACCGCGACTCGGGGGGAAACGTAAAACGGGCGTCGGTGGAGCGGAAGGAACCGGTGGACCGTGAGCACCTCGACCGGGCGGTGGAAGCGCTGCTGGAAGCCCGACGTTCATGCGGTCTTCCCGGCGACCCGTCGGATATCCAGTCGCTTCGGGACACCCTCTACGCGCGGGCGCTCGAGATTTCAGCGTCCGGTGGTGGGAAAAAAGTGGAGTTCCTCGTAAGCGTCGAGGGGGGGGCCCCGAAGGTGAAGGCGCAGTTGCGCTGACGGGGAGGGCTTATTCCCCGCCGCCCGCCGCCATCCGCACCAGCGCCCGCTGCAACTCCGCGTACGCTTTCGCGTACGTTTCATCGTCCAGCGACAGATCTTTCAGGCGGGCTTCGGCCCGGTCTCTGGCGCGCTGCGCCCGCTCGACGTCGATCTCGTCGGCACGCTCAGCCGTGTCGGCCATCACCACGACCCGCTCGGGAGTTACCTCGACGAACCCGCCGCCAAGCGCGATCGTCTCCACCGTACTCCCCTTCCGGTACCGCAGCATGCCGATATTCAGGATCGCCAGGAACTGGGTGTGCTCCGGGAGCACTCCGAATTCGCCCTCGTAGCCGGGGGCGATGACCTCGCCCACCTCGTCCGAGAGGAGGAGGCGTTCGGGGGTGACCAGTTCCAGCCGGATCGTCGATGCCATCGCTACTCTCCCGTTACACCGTGGCCAGCAGCTTCTTGCCCTTCTCGATCGCCTCCTCGATGGTGCCGACCATGTAGAAGGCCTGCTCCGGCAGTTCGTCGTGCTTGCCGTCCACGATCTCCTTGAACGACCGGACCGTCTCCTCGAGGCGGACGTACTTGCCCGGAATGCCGGTGAACTGCTCGGCGACGAAGAACGGCTGCGACAGGAACCGCTGGATCTTCCGCGCACGGGCGACGAGGATCTTGTCGTCCTCGGAGAGTTCGTCCATCCCGAGGATCGCGATGATGTCCTGCAGGTCCTTGTACTTCTGGAGGACCTTCTGCACCGAGCGGGCGACCGCGTAATGATCCTCGCCGAGGACCAGCGGCGAGAGGATCCGCGAGGTCGAATCGAGGGGGTCCACCGCGGGGTAGATCCCGAGCTCGGCGATCTGGCGGGAAAGAACGGTGGTGGCGTCCAGGTGCGAGAAGGCGGTCGCCGGCGCCGGGTCGGTCAAGTCGTCGGCAGGGACGTAGATCGCCTGGACCGAGGTGATCGAGCCTTTCTTCGTCGAGGTGATCCGCTCTTGCAGGTTCCCCATCTCGGTGGACAGCGTCGGCTGGTAGCCGACCGCCGACGGGATGCGGCCAAGGAGGGCCGACACTTCGGAACCCGCCTGGGTAAACCGGAAGATGTTGTCGATGAAGAGAAGGACGTCCTTCCCCTCCTCGTCGCGGAAATATTCCGCGGCGGTCAATGCCGAGAGCCCGACGCGGGCGCGGGCGCCCGGCGGCTCGTTCATCTGGCCGTACACGAGGCACGCCTTCTCGAGGACCTTCGACTCCTTCATCTCGAGCCAGAGATCGTTCCCTTCGCGGGTACGCTCGCCGACACCGCCGAACACGGAGTAGCCGCCGTGCTGCTTCGCGATGTTGTGGATGAGCTCCATGATGACGACGGTCTTACCCACGCCGGCGCCGCCGAAGAGACCGACCTTGCCGCCCTTCGAATAGGGGGCGAGGAGGTCGACGACCTTGATCCCCGTCTCGAGGATCTCGACCTTGGTCGACTGCTCGTCGAAGGAGGGCGCGGGGCGGTGGATCGGGTAACGGATCTTCGTCGTGATCGAACCGCCCTCGTCCACCGGGTCGCCGATCACGTTCATGATCCGGCCAAGCGTCTCGGGGCCGACCGGGATCATGATCGGATCGCCCGTGTCGATCGCCTCCATGCCGCGGACCAGGCCATCGGTCGAGTCCATCGCGACGCAGCGGACGACGTTGTCGCCCAGGTGTTGGGCGACCTCGACGACGAGGTTCCCCTCCTTGTCGCTGATGCTCGGGTTGGAGATCCGGATCGCGTTGTAGAGCGCCGGCAGCTGCTCGGCCTCGAACCGGACGTCGACCACGGGCCCGATGACCTGGACGATCTTTCCGTTGTTCATATTCCCCTCGCCTCCTGATTCTGGAAGAAACTTACCCCTTCAACGCCTCGGCGCCGCTGACGATCTCCGTGAGCTCGGTGGTGATCGTCGCCTGCCGCGCGCGGTTCATCTGCAGCGTGAGTCGGGAAATCATCTCGACCGAGTTGTTCGTGGCCGAATCCATCGCCGTCATCCGGGCGCCGTGCTCCCCCGCAACCGATTCGAGGAGGATGCGGAAGATCTGCGTCTGCACGTACTTCGGAAGCAGCGTCGCCAGGATCTCTTCCCGGGAAGGCTCGTACAGGTAGTCGACGTCGTCTCCGCCGGTCTTCCCGGACGACTCCAGCGCAATGGGGAACATCTTATCGAACCGTACGATCTGGGAGATAGCCGATCGGAATTCGTTGTAGGCGATCTGTACCTCGTCGAACTCCCCCGCGACGAACCCCCCGACCAGGTCGTTCGCGACCGTCTCCGCATGGCGGCGCGAAACGGAACCGAGGACCCCGAGGTACTCCTTGCGGATCTGGATTTCGCGACGCCGGAAAAAATCGCGCCCCTTGCGGCCGACCACGAACAGGGTGATCTCCTCGTACTCGCCGCGGTGCTCGTTGAGGAACCGGTACACGGCACGGGTGAGCCCCGAGTTGAAGGATCCGCACAGACCGCGATCGGAGGTGACTACCAGCAGTGCGAGCTTTTTCACTTCCCGCGCCGTCAGCAGGGGGTGCGCGTCGGCTCCCGCCCGACCGGCGACCGCCGTGACCACCTCGCGCATCTTGCGGGCGTACGGACGCGCCGCGTTGATGCCGTCCTGGGCGCGCCGCAGCTTCGCCGCGGAGACCATCTTCATCGCCCGGGTGATCTGCTGGGTGCTTTTTACGCTGCTGATCCGCTTTCGGATCGCGCGGAGGTTCGCCATGGATTATTCCTTGAACATCCCTTTGAACTCGTCCAGCGCCGCCGAAAGCTTCGCCTTGATCTCGTCGTTGATCTGTTTCTTCTCCCGGATCTCGGTGAGGAGCGCCCCGTGTTTATCCTTCATGAAGGCGGACAGCTCCGTCTCGAACCTCGCGAGGGATCCGATCTCGCATGCGTCGACGAATCCGTTCGTCGCGGCGAAGATCGTCACGACCTGCTGCTCGACCGTCTGCGGCTGGTACTGGGCCTGCTTGAGGATCTCGACCAGCCGTGCGCCGCGGGCGAGCTGCATCTGGGTCGCCTTATCGAGGTCGGAGCCGAACTGCGCGAAGGCCGCCATCTCGCGGTATTGCGCCAGCTCGAGGCGCAGGCGCCCTGCGACCTGCTTCATCGCCTTGATCTGCGCGTTGCCTCCGACGCGGGAGACCGAGAGACCGACGTTCACGGCAGGGCGAACGCCGGAGTAGAACAGGTCGGCCTCGAGATAGATCTGGCCGTCGGTGATGGAGATGACGTTTGTCGGGATATAGGCGGAGACGTCGCCGGCCTGCGTTTCGATGATCGGCAGCGCCGTCAGCGAACCGCCTCCCTCGGCGTCGGAAAGCTTCGCCGCGCGCTCCAGGAGCCGGGAGTGGAGGTAGAAGACGTCTCCGGGGTACGCCTCGCGCCCCGGCGGACGGCGCAGCAGCAGGGAGAGCTGGCGGTACGACACCGCGTGCTTGGAGAGGTCGTCGTAGATGCAAAGAGCGTGGCGGCTGGAGTCGCGGAAGAATTCGCCGATCGTGCATCCGGTGTAGGGAGCCAGGAACTGCAGCGGCGCGGACTCGGAGGCGGTGGCGGCGACGACGATCGTGTACTCCATCGCGCCGTACTGCCGCAGCTTCTCGACCACCTGCGCGACCGTCGACCGCTTCTGGCCGATGGCGACATAGATGCAGACGACCCCTGCGCCCTTCTGGTTGATGATCGTGTCGGTGGCCACCGCGGTCTTTCCGGTCTGGCGGTCGCCGATGATCAGCTCGCGTTGCCCGCGACCGATGGGGATCATCGCGTCGATCGCCTTGATGCCGGTCTGGAGCGGTTCCTTCACCGGCTGTCGCTTGACGATGCCGGGCGCCTTGATCTCGACGCGCCGGAAATCCTTCGTGTCGATCGGGCCCCGCCCGTCCACCGGCTGGCCGAGGGCGTTGACCACGCGGCCGATCATCGCGTCGCCGCACGGCACTTCGACGATCCGTCCGGTCCGGCGGACCGTGTCCCCTTCCTTGATCAGGCGGTCGTCGCCGAGGAGGACCACGCCGACGTTGTCCTCTTCGAGGTTGAGCACCATCCCGCGGACGTCGGCGGGGAAATCGAGGAGCTCGCCCGCCATCGCCTTTTCGAGGCCGTGGACGCGCGCGATCCCGTCGCCGACGGAGAGGACGACGCCGGTTTCGGCGACGTCGATCCGCTTCTCGTACCCCTTGATCTGGCTTTTCAGGATCTCGGTAATCTCTTCCGCGCGGATGCTCATGGCGACTGCCTCACCCCTTTTGTAAATTTTCCCGGATCTGCCGGATCTGCGTGCGTACGCTGCCGTCGTACACGGTTGAACCCACCCGGACGACGAGCCCCCCGAGCACCGCGGGATCCACGGTCTCCTCCAAAACCACTTTCTTTCCCGTCCGCCGCTCCAGCATCTCCTTCAACATCTCTTTCTGCGGGAGAGACATCGCCGTGGGAACGGAGACTCCGACCCGCTCGATCCCCTCGAGCTCCTCCACCATCCGCCGCAATTCGTCGACGATCGGAAGGAGGACGTTCATCCGCCCCTTGTCGACCAGAAGGGAAAGGAACGATCTCGTCGAGGGGAGAAACCCGGCTTTGGAGAGAACCTGGTCGAGGGCGCTCTGCTTGTCCCGGCGGTTCACATGTCCGGCCTCGAGCACTTCGCGCAGATCAGGGGACAGATCGAGAATACGGGCGAACTCCTCGACCTCCGAGAGCACCTGGCGAACCTGATGGTCCTCCTGGCCGATGTCCCGCAGCGCGCGGGCGTACCGCCTTGCGAGGCTTCCGCCGATCAATGGACGATCCCCTCGATCTTCTCCAGATTCTCGCGGACCAGCCGCTCCTGATCCTCGGGCGACAACGTCTTCCGGACGAGCTCCTCGGCGGCGCGTGCCGACAGCAGGGACGCCTCAAGGCGCAGCTCCTCGCGGGCTTTCTTTACTTCCTGCTCGCCGGTGAATTCCGACTGGGCGCGAATCCGGGAGATCTCGACGGTGGCGGTCTCCTGCAGGCGACGCGTCTCGGCGGCGGCCTCGGCGTCCATCTTGGCGTTCATTCCGGCGATCTCGTCCGCCAGATTCGCGGTCCGGGTCTCGATGGCGGCCAGCTTCTCCGCCGCCTCCGCGCGGGCCTTCGCGGCATCGTCGATTGCCTTGCGCAGCAATTCACTCCGTTCCTTCAGAAAGGAGGAGACCGGTTTTCGCAGGAAGTAGACGAGCACCCCGGCGAGGATAAGGAAGTTGATCGCCTGCTTGACGATCTCGCCCCAGGGGATGTGGACGGCGCCCCCATGCTGCGCCCCGCCCTCCTCCGCGGCCAGCGCGACGGCGGCGACGCAGAGGGACGCGGCAAGGGGCGCAACGACGCGCAGCGCGCGGCCGATGCGGGTCCGGGGGCCGCTCACGCGACCGGCCTCCCGAGGACTTTCCGGGCGATCTCCGCGGAGAGGAACGATACCTGGGACCGCAGGAGGGCGGCGGCGGACTCCTTCTCGACGGCGATCCGGCCCTTCAGCTCATCGACCTTCCGGTTCGTCTCCTCGACGACGGCCTCGACCTGCTTCCGGCCGGCGCGGGAAGACTCTTCCATGACCCGACGCTTCCGGGCGAGCGCCTCGGTCGCTCCCTTGCGGAGCGCCTCGTCGTACGCACGGGCCTTTTCGTCGGCCTCGGAGAGGAGCCGGCGGGATTCCTCGATCGGCTTCACCGAGAGATTCTCCCGCTCCTCGAACGTGCGGAGGATCGGCTTGATGAGAAGGGTGGAAAGGAGGAACGCAAGGACGACCACCAGGCCCAGCTGGAGCAGGGCAAGCTGGGAGATTTCCAACGTCTCGAAAATTTTGCTCACAAGTTCCATGAAACCGGCACTCCCCCAAGGGCGGACGGATCTACGGAAGGACACCTACAAGAGAAACGGGAGATTGTTACCACGCCCGCCGCGGAACTGTCAAGGGCTTACTTGACCGCCGGCGGGGCGAAAGACAGGAAGGGCGCCGGGGAAACCCCGGCGCCCTTCCCAATAACCCGTGCTGCCCGGAAAACTACTTCTTGGGCGCTTCAGCCGGAGCCGCGGGTGCTGCAGGCGCTGCCGGAGCTGCGTTGTCGGCAGGCGCGGCGGCCGGAGCCGGAGGCGGCGGCGGGGGCGGCTCTTCCTTCTTCGCACATGCGGAGAGGCCGATCGTCGCGGCCAGCATCAGCACGAACATCATTGACAGATACTTGCGCATTGGTCCTCACTCCTTTCCCTCGGAATTTATCCGTATTCGCGGATAGTGCAACAGTAGTGTATGAGGCGCAATATAGCATACGAAAATCGGGTTGCAATACTTTTTTTTGGTCAGCGTCCTGGAAACAGGATGTCGCAGAGGCGATCGAGCTCCTCCGATGAAAAGTAGGAAATCTCGATGCGCCCTTTCTTCATCGTTCCGCGCAGCCGCACCCGGGTCCCTCCACGGCGGGAGAGCTCCTCCTCGAGGTGTTTTCGATGGACGTCCGGTGTCGCCGTACCCCGCGTAACTTTCCGCTTCCCCGCGGAGCCGCATAAACGCTCCGTCTCCCGAACCGACAGGCCGCGGCGCAACACCGTTTCGCAGATCGGCGCGGCGTGCTCCGGCGGCGCGGAGAGGATCGCGCGGGCGTGTCCGGCGGAGAGCCGCCCGTCCGCGACCGCCTGGCGGACCGGGGCCGGCAGCTTCAGGAGCCGCACGATGTTGGACACGGTTGCTCGATCCTTCCCCACACGCTCGGCCACCTGTTCCTGAGAGAGGGAGAATTCGCGCGCCAGCCGTTGGTATCCCTCGGCGAGCTCGATCGCGTTCAGATCCGCACGTTGGATGTTTTCCACCAGCGCGGCCTCGAGCGCCTCCCGATCGGAGAGGATACGCACCACCGCCGGGATGGTGGATAGTCCCGCGGCCTCCGCGGCGCGGAACCGCCGCTCGCCGGCGACCAGCTCGTACCCGTCCGGGGTCGGCCGAACCAGTACCGGCTGAAGAACCCCTTTCTCCCGGATCGAAGCGGCGAGCTCCTCGAGCGCGTCTGTGGAGAAGGTTCGTCGGGGCTGGAGGCTTCCCGCGCGGATCTTCCCCACCGGAAGCAGGAGAAACCCGGCGGCGTTTCCGGAGCCCGGAGCCGACGGGGAGGGGGTGGTCCCGGTCAGCAGGGCGGAGAGGCCCCGCCCGAGAACCTTCTTCTTTATCGGCTCGTTCTTCCGTTCCATCGATTCACCATCTCCCGGGCCAGTTCGAGGTAACTTTGCGCCCCACGCGAGGAAACGGCGTACAGAAGGGCCGGCTTCCCGTGGGAGGGCGACTCGGACAGGCGAACATTTCTTGGTATAACTGTTTGAAAAACTTGATCTTTTAGTATTTCACGGGCCTCGCTCGCGACCTGGTGAGCCAGGTTGTTCCGCGCGTCGAACATGGTGAGCGCTACCCCCTCGATCCGCAAGCCGGGGTTCATCTCCTCCCGGATCCGGTCGATGGTTCGGAACAGGCTGGACAGCCCTTCCAAGGCGTAGTATTCGCACTGAAGAGGAATCACTACTGCGTCAGCGGCACAGAGGGCGTTCACCGTCAGCAGGCCCAACGAGGGGGGGCAATCGATCACGATCGTTTCGTACTCTTCCGCAACGAGAGCCAGCGCCTCGGCAAGGCGCCGCTCCCTGCGTTCCAACGGCACCAGTTCGATCTCCGCCCCGATCAGGTCGGCGGAAGAGGGCAGCAAGTAGAGGAAGGGAAGTCCAGTCTCCTGGATCGCCTCCCCGATGGGGATCTCCCCCATGAGGACGCGGTAGACATTTCGCTCCTCTTCTCCCCCGGGGGTCCCTCCCACGCCGGAGGAGGCATTGGCCTGCGGGTCGAGGTCGACCAGCAGCGTCTTCTTCTCCATCACGGAGAGGGACGCCGCCAGATTGACCGCGGTGGTGGTCTTCCCGACGCCCCCCTTCTGGTTGGCGACGGTGAGGATACGGGCCAATCCAGGCCCTCCTTTTCCCGGAAACACGACGATTTCTTTTACCACGGGGAGGAGGAGGACGAAAGCGGAAAATCCCGCGAGAGGTCAGCCGTCCCTGCCGTTGCGGCCCGCTTCCAGGTGGAATTTGTGGAGAAACCGGTGGATGACGGGGGCGAAGAGGAGTCCGGCCACCACGATGAACATCAGGCCGCTGAAGAGCGCGTAGGCGGCGGCGAACAACTTCCCCGCCGTCGTGTGCAGCTCCGCGACCGGCCCCATCCCTCCGAGGATCATGGCGGCGTTGAGGATCGAGTCCACCCACGGAAGTCCCTCGACCCAATGGTAGCCGGACACCCCCAGAAACAGGGCGGCGAGGACCGCGGCGAAGGCCGAACCCCCGCTCCGCGCGATCCGCCGAAGGTACACGTCCCGTGAAATCAGCGGTTCATGGTGACGCTCGTACATATCCTCACTCCTTTCCGGGAAGTTCGATCTCGACGATCTCCCGTTCCCCCATCGCGCGGGGAAGGTGAAACCGCTCCCGGCGGGTCACCGTGCCCGGGAAATCCCCCGGGACGCCCTCCCGCGCTCCCGGCCCCATCATGAGCAGGAAGCGGCCCCCGTCGGCGAGGTACGGCGAGAGAAGCGGGATCACTTCGCCCGCCGATGCCGTCGCGCGGGTGACGATATGATCCTGCGGGGGAAGGGGGAGACGCTTCCGCTCCCCTGCCCTCCCCTGGAGGACATCCACGTTGGTAAGCCGCAGCATCGCTTTGGCACGGGAGAGAAACGCGCATTTTTTCACGGAGGACTCCAGAAGCGTCACGCGGGCCCCCGGGAGGTACAACGCCAGCGCGATGCCGGGATACCCGGCGCCGGAGCCGAAATCAAGGAGGCGGCCGGGGAACGGCGCGAACCGCAGGAGCAGCAGGGAGTCCGCCACATGTTTCACCGCCACCTCCACCGGGTCGGTGATCGCGGTCAGGCGGATCGACCGGTTCCACCGGAGCATCTCGTTGGCGTGGACCGAAAGCCGATCCGCCGCCCCCGGGAAGTCCGGGATTCCCGCCTCGGCGAGAATCTCCCGCAACAGACCGGGGGAGACTCCCTCCCCCACTCCGCTCCTCACCATGGCTTCTCCCGCCGAATGTTCCACGTGGAACATTCCGGAAAAATGTTTCCACAACGGATAGATACGGATCTCATCCCTTGGTTTCCCCGCGCCGTAGCACGACCAGCAGGAGGGCGACGGCCGCCGGGGTCACTCCGGGGATCCGCTGCGCCTGGCCGATGGAGTCGGGCCGGACCCGGACAAGCTTGTCCCGGACCTCGGCGGACAGCCCCGGGACCGTCTCGAACGGGAACCCGGGAGGGAAACGCATCTCTTCGTGTTTCTTCAGCTTTTTCGCTTCCTCTTCCTGCCGCCGGATATACCCGTCGTACTTGATGGTCAGCTCCGCCTGCTCCACCGCCTCCCGGGTCGCCCCCCGCAGCTCCGGGTCACAGGCAAGGAGCATCGCGCCCGTCACGCCGGGGCGGCGCAACGCTTCCGCGTAGGTGATGCCAGGGCGCAGGGGCGCCTCCCCCGCCGACATCGCGTCGCAGAGCGGGTGCCCGGCGCCCACGCGGGTTTCCTCGAGCCGCTTCCGAAACCCCTCGATCCCTTCCCGCTTCGCGAGGAACCGCCGATACCGCTCCCCGGACAGCAGCCCGACCCGTCGCCCCGTTTCGGAGAGGCGCAGATCCGCGTTGTCCTCCCGAAGCAGGAGCCGATACTCCGCCCGCGAGGTGAACATCCGGTACGGCTCCCGCGCCCCCTTCGTCGTCAGGTCGTCGATCAGGACCCCGATGTAGGCGTCGGCCCGGGAGAGCACCATCGGCGGTTCCCCGTTCACCCGGAGCGCCGCGTTGATCCCCGCCACGATCCCTTGCGCTCCCGCCTCTTCGTACCCGCTTGTGCCGTTGATCTGACCGGCATGGAAGAGATTTTTCACCAATTTCGTTTCGAGGGAAGGGTGTAACTGCACCGGATCGACGAAATCGTACTCGATCGCGTACCCGGGCCGGATGATCTCCGCCGATTCCAGCCCGGGGATGGTATGCAGCATCTTTAATTGAACATCGTACGGCAGGCTCGTGGAGACGCCGTTGGGGTAATACTCCGCGGTTTTCAACCCCTCCGGCTCAAGGAAGACCTGGTGCCGCTCCTTCCCGGAAAACCGGACGACCTTGTCCTCGATGGAGGGGCAGTATCTTGGCCCGATCCCCTTGATGATGCCGGAATAGAGAGGCGACCGGGAGAGGCCGGACCGGATCGCCTCGTGGGTCGCTGCGTTTCGTGTATGTCAGGAAACACGGAAGCTGCGGCCGGCGGATCGCCGCCGTGTCGAACGAAAAGGGGACGGGGCGATCATCCCCTTCCTGACGCACCGTCTTCGAGAAGTCGATCGTCTTGGCGTCGAGCCGTGGGGTCGTGCCGGTCTTCAGGCGCCCGACGGAGAACCCGAGCCGGCGCAACGAATCCGAAAGACGCATGGAGGGGAAATCCCCCGCTCTTCCGGCGGGGTAGCTCACAAGCCCCACGTGGACCAATCCTTTCATGAAGGTTCCTGGACAAAGGACCACGGTCTTCCCGCGGTACCGGACGCCGAGGTTCGTGTCCACTCCCGCCACCGCTCCCCCTGCCACCACGACCGCATCGACG
>Ga0172373_10005633_pt1 | contig 17088 bp, 17 predicted proteins | sample Lak10m_2_FD_114546 | JGI IMG/M metagenome (GOLD analysis project Ga0172373, IMG submission 114546) | Freshwater microbial communities from Kabuno Bay, South-Kivu, Congo - kab_092012_10m | ecosystem: Environmental > Aquatic > Freshwater > Lake | place: Democratic Republic of the Congo...
CGTAAAGGGTGATCAGGTGTGGTTCAGTGAGGTCAGCCCGCGGCCGCACGATACGGGGATGGTCACCATGATTACCCAGTCACAAAGTGAGTTTGAACTGCATGCCCGGGCTATTTTGGGATTGCCGGTTTCCACCACCCTCAGGGAGCCGGGCGCCAGCGCGGTCATTTATGGTGGGTTCGATGCGGATGGACTGGGCTACGAGGGGCTGGGGCAGGCGCTATCGGTCGAAGGGACGGCCGTGAGGCTATTCGGCAAACCGGTTTCTTATGTGCGACGGCGCATGGGGGTGGCGCTCGCTGTTGCCGAAAATGTGGATGCGGCCCGGCATAAGGCGCGCAAGGCTGCCGCCAGTGTCCGGTCCGTCCCACCTTCTGTCTGAGTGCTCTGTTTGATGTCAGAGCTGATTTGCGACATACGGGCGGGACTCAAATTTCCAAAATGGTTCAATCCGTGTGAAACTTCGCCGGGTTACAACTGCTTGAATTTTCCTGATTCATGAAGCTGACGCGAAATATCAAATGCCTGCTGTTGCTTGGCTCAATGAGTCTGGCGTGGAATGTGGCCCTGGCAGATGTTTACAAGTTTGTCGGCCGAAATGGGCAGGTCGTTTACACCGACAGTCCCCGACATCGTGGCTACAAACTGGTGATCAAAACGCCTGAGCGTGAAACCAAGCCAGTGACTATCTCGCTCGGGGCCGGTCGAAAGCTGGGAGGGTCTCGTGAGAACGACGAAAGAAACGCCCCAGGTCCGGTGCGTGGGCTGGATTCACCGAGATATGTTCCACTCATCCTATCTGGCCAGAGTCAGAAGGGTAGAACCCTGGAAGTCCGGCGAATGCAGTATGCCAGCATCATCGATAGAGCCGCCTACAGGCATGGCCTCGACCCGGCGCTGCTCCATGCAGTAATACGGGCAGAGTCCTCCTATAACCCGGGAGCCGTTTCCAACAAAGGGGCTATGGGGATGATGCAACTGATGCCGGGTACGGCTGCTCGCTACGGAGTGCGTGACCCCTACGACCCCGAGGACAATATCTTCGGAGGCGCACGCTATCTCAAGGATCTCATGGGGATGTTCCGATCGGATGTGCGTCTAGCGGTTGCTGCATACAACGCCGGCGAGAACAATGTGATGAAGTACGGCTATCAAGTGCCCCCATTTGCCGAAACCCAAGGCTACGTATCAAAGGTTCTGGGATTCTATAACAGCTTCAACTGAAGTCTCAGGGAATCCGGATTCCGAAGGAATCCAGCAGGCTGATCAGATGGATCAGTGGTAATCCGACCAAGGCATTCGGGTCATCGCCTACGATACGTTCCAGGACCGCGATTCCCAATCCTTCCGATTTGAAGCTCCCTGCGCAATCGTAGGGTTGGTCGGCATCGACGTACCGTTTGATTCTTTCCCGGCTGAGTGGTCGAAATGTGACCCGACAGACATCGATCAGACCTCTTGATATCAGAGTATCGGCCTGAGTCACGCAGACCGCGGTATGGAATTCAACGGTACGACCCGATGCTTGCATGAGTTGAGAGATCGCTGCATCACGGGATCCAGGTTTGCCTATAACCCTGCTGTCAAGAACGGCGACTTGGTCGGATCCTATCACCCATCCGTCATTGCATTGACGGGCGATGGCAAGCGATTTTTCCCTGGCCAGGCGAGTAGCTAGCTCATGAGCTGGCTCATTGGGCAGACTGCTTTCGTCAATCTCGGGCGGTAAGGATTCGAAGGGCAATCCAAGTTTCCTGAGCAGTTCCTGTCGGTAGGGCGAGGTTGAAGCCAAAATGAGTCTGGGCACTGAATTTTGCATGTTCGTGAGTCTTTGTTTTTGACAGATTCGCGCTGTTGAAGCTATTATTCGCCGATTATGCCTGACCGCTTGCCAGACGTGATTGACCCCCTTTCCTTGGCTCAGAAAAGGCGAAGATTGCGGGGCGAGATCCCGCTTGAGCAGATGGACAGGTTGGCGGAGTCGCTCTTTGCCAAGCAAGGAAACGCCAAACTTGAATTGCAGTTCGACAGGTCCGGTCGGCAAGCCAGCATCACAGGCTATGTGGAGGCCATGTTGACCCTGCAGTGTCAATGCTGCTTGGGCGAAATGGCTTGGCCTGTCAAATGCGCGGTGAATCTCGGGGTTGTGACCTCGGTTGACGAAGCCCTGCGTTTGCCGGAATCCATGGAGCCGCTATTGCTGGAGGGCGAAAGTGACGTGCCTCTGGCGGATATCGTTCAGGATGAATTACTGTTGGCAATACCTGCAATTCCCAGACACGCGAACTGTCACCATCCCGGTGCCCCCGACCCGAAGCCCGAAAAACCCCACCCGTTTGCCGGGTTGACCGAATTAAAGACCAAACTATCTTCTCAGGAGTAACTCATGGCCGTTCAACAAAACCGTAAAACCCGTTCCAAACGTGACATGCGCCGTTCTCACGACGCTCTGACTGGTCCGACCCTCTCAATCGAGCCGACCACGGGCGAAACGCATCGTCGTCACCATGTCAGTGCCGACGGTTTCTACCGGGGACGCAAGGTCATTGCCGGCAAGGTTGAAGAAACCAACGAAGAATAAGCTCTGTCCGAATCCTCCAATTCCAAGTCAATCCCCCCCTGTAACTAAGAACTCGTCTCGACTATGTCGCGAAAGCTGACGATTGCGCTTGACGCCATGGGGGGCGATCACGGCCCCGATGTCATTGTCCCTGCGGCGCTCGAAAGCGCCGGTAAGTACCCCAACCTCCATCTCATTCTGGTCGGAGACGAGCATCGTTTGCGTCAGGCGCTTAATGGCCGTGAGGCGGAGTACTCTGGCAGGGTTGACGTACATCATGCGTCTGAAATGGTGGAAATGCATGAGACGCCCTCCAAGGCGCTGCGAGGGAAGAAGGATTCTTCCATGCGGATTGCCATCAACCTGGTCAAGGAGCGCAAGGCGGATGCCTGTGTGAGTGCCGGAAATACGGGCGCACTAATGGCAATCGCCAAGTTTGTCCTCAAGACCATTCCTGGCGTGGACCGTCCCGCGATTATTGCCATGCTGCCCTCCAAGGCCGGTCATACCCATGTGCTCGATTTGGGTGCCAATGTAGATTGCACGGCAGAGCACCTATGCCAGTTTGCCGTGATGGGCTACGAGGTGGTGAAGGCGGTTGAGAACCATGACCATCCCCGCGTCGGCTTGCTGAACATCGGAGAGGAAGAGATCAAGGGGAACGAGCAGGTTAAGCAGGCCGCAAAACTGCTGACCGGAAGTCATATCAACTTCGTCGGATTTGTCGAGGGCAACGATATCTTTGCCGGGAACGTCGATGTGGTTGTTACGGATGGGTTTACCGGGAATGTCGCCCTGAAAGCTATTGAAGGCTTTGCCAAACTATTGGGCGGGTCTCTCCGGGACGAATTCAGTAGGAACCTGTTTACCAAATTGCTCGGTCTTTTCGCGTTGCCGGTGCTCAAGGCCTACAAAAAGAGATTTGATCCACGGGCCTACAACGGGGCTAGCCTGGTTGGGCTGAGGGGGATCGTCGTCAAAAGTCATGGCAATGCGGATCAGACCTCGTTTGCTAATGCCATTCGAGTCGCCATGCTGGAAGTTGAGCAAGGTGTTCCCGACCGCATCGGTGAGCGGGTTGCACAAGTCTTTGCCGAGAGGAAGATCGCGTGACGCGTTACGCGACTTTGTTGGGGACTGGCGGCTATCTCCCGGAAACCGTGCTCACCAACGAACAGATTTCTCAAACGGTCGAAACCACCCACGAGTGGATCATGGAGAGGACCGGTATCCGCGAGCGGCGGATTGCCGGCAAGCATGAAACGGCCTCTAGCATGGCTGAGATTGCGGCACGCCAAGCGCTTGACGCCGCCGGGCTGAAGCCGGACGAACTCGACCTGATCATCGTAGGCACTGGAACGCCAGACCGGGTATTTCCCAGCACTGCCTGTCTGTTACAGCATCGACTTGGAATTACTCATTGCGCCGCTTTTGACGTGCAGGCCGCTTGTTCCGGATTCATCTTTGCCCTGAGTATTGCCGACCAGTACATTCGTGCTGGGAGCGCCCGTCATGTTCTGGTGGTCGGTAGTGAAATGAATTCCCGCCTCGTGGACTGGACTGATCGCTCCACCTGCGTCCTTTTTGGCGATGGTGCCGGCGCCGTGGTTTTGGGGGTCTCCGATCAGCCTGGCTTGCTGAGTACCCATATCCACTCGGACGGACAGTATCAGGATCTGCTCTATGTGCCGAATCCTGCAGCCAGTCATCCGGAAGAGGAAACGGCATCCCGTTATTTGAAGATGCAGGGTAATGAGGTTTTCAAGGTCGCCGTCAATACGCTGGGTCGGATTGTCGATGAAACCCTCGCAGAAAATGGTCTGGATAAGGCCGACGTCGACTGGTTGGTCCCACATCAGGCAAATATTCGAATCATTACAGCGACCGCAAAGAAGCTGAAGATGTCGATGGACCAGGTGGTGGTCACGGTCGAAAGGCAGGGCAATACCTCTTCGGCCTCCATTCCCCTTGCACTCAATGAGGCGATTCGCGATGGTCGAATCAAGCGGAGTCAGACTGTATTGATGGAAGCCTTCGGTGGTGGGTTTGCCTGGGGTTCTGCGCTCCTTCGTTATTGAATCTGAAGTTTTCCATATGAGTCGAACGGATCAAGGTCTTGCCTTCCTCTTTCCGGGACAGGGTTCGCAGTCACTTGGCATGTTGTCCGAGTTGGGGGATGCCTATCCCGTGGTTAAGGACGTTTTCGGGAAAGCGTCCACTGTCCTTGGGTATGATCTTTGGGACCTGGTAAAAAACGGTCCTGAGGATCAGCTTAATTCAACCTGCTTCACCCAGCCTGCCATGCTGGCCTCGGGGGTTGCGGCATGGCGGGTCTGGTGTGAATCGACCGAGGTGCGTCCTGCCTGGATGGCGGGTCATAGTCTCGGTGAATACACCGCGCTGGTGTGCGCGGGGGCTTTGCGATTCGAGGATGGCATTCGTCTGGTGGCGGAGAGAGCTCGCCTGATGCAGGAGGCTGTTCCTGCCGATGTGGGCGCCATGGCAGCAATTTTGGGGCTCGGGGATGAGCAGGTTGTCGCTGTCTGTGAAGAGGCTGGCCGCGAAGAACAGGTCGTCAAAGCAGCTAATTTCAACGCGCCAGGGCAGGTCGTTATCGCCGGTGATCGGGAAGCCGTGTCACGTGCTGCCGAGTTGGCGAAGGCCGCCGGAGCCAAGCGGGCGGTTATCCTGCCCGTCAGTGTGCCCTCCCATTGTCCATTGATGCGACCCGCCGCCATGCAGTTCAAGCAGTTGCTGGATGCCGTGGAATTTGCCGTTTCGACCGTACCCGTCATCCACAACGTGGATGTCTTGGTTCACCAAGGCGATGCCGGCATTCGAGAAGCGCTGGAACGTCAGCTTTACAGCTCGGTACGCTGGGCGGAGTCCGTACGATATATGGCCCAGCAGGGTGTTGGGCGGTTTGTCGAGTGCGGCCCGGGACGGGTCCTGGCCGGTCTCAATAAGCGTATCGTGCCGGAATCGCAAACGGAATGTGTTTTTGATCCTTCATCTCTGGAAAAAGCCAAAGGTCTCGTGACATGATTTTACCCCTAGCAATAGTGACCGGCGCGAGTCGGGGAATTGGCAGGGCCATTGCCGAACGTTTGGGCAAGGATGGCTTCCGCGTCGTCGGTACCGCCACCAGTGAAGCCGGTGCCTCGGCTATTACTGTTTACCTTGAAGAGGCCGGAATCACTGGCGTTGGTCGTCTTCTGAATGTCGCGGAACCCGGCGCGATAGAAAAGTTCATTGATGAGGTCGGCCAAGAATTCGGAACCCCGGTGGTATTGGTTAACAATGCCGGCATCACGCGGGATAACCTGCTGATGCGCATGAAGGACGAGGAGTGGGATGACATCATCCGCACCAACCTGACTTCCATATTTCGGCTCAGCAAGGCCTGCATGCGTGGCATGATGAAGGCGAGATACGGAAGAATTGTCAACATCACCTCGGTGGTCGGATCTACCGGCAATGCCGGTCAGGCCAACTATGCGGCAGCCAAGGCCGGCATTATCGGGTTTACCAAATCTCTGGCCAAGGAAGTCGGCTCACGAGGTATCACTGTCAACAGTGTCGCGCCCGGGTTCATTGATACGGACATGACCCGTTCACTCTCCGATGAAATCCGTCAGTCCCTGCTGGCTAACATCCCCATGGGGCGCCTTGGCTCGGCTGAAGAAATTGCCGGTGCGGTCAGCTTCCTGTGTTCAGCGGATGCGGGCTATGTCACCGGTGAGACACTGCACGTGAATGGCGGCATGTATATGGCATAATGCCTGCGCTTCCGGCGCGCTGGTAGGCTTGAAGCAGAATCGGCTGAGTGCTGATCAGAGCAATAAAAATGCAAACCCTTGTAATCGAGGGGTTTCAAATTAAAATCACCCACTTTATAAAACCAGACTTAGACATAACGACTGAGGATAAAAAATGAGCGATGTAGCAGAGCGTGTAAAAAAGATCGTCACCGAACAGCTGGGCGTGAAAGAGGAAGTCACCAACGAAGCGTCCTTTGTTGACGATCTGGGCGCTGACTCACTGGATACAGTCGAGCTGGTCATGGCACTCGAAGAGGAATTCGAATGCGAAATCCCTGACGAGGACGCTGAAAAGATCACCACCGTCCAGCAGGCGATTGACTACATCACCACTCACGTTTAATCGTTTCACCCCATTAACCCCGTCAGGCAAAAGGGTCTGGCGGGGTTAATGTGTTTCAGGGGTTTTCGATTTTTCAGCTTGGGATTGGCTCGTGACTAAGAGACGTGTTGTAGTAACCGGTATGGGTGCGGTATCCCCTGTTGGGCTTAACGCCGCCGACTCCTGGGATAGCGTTTTGAACGGCAGGAGTGGCATTGCTCCTCTTGATGTTTTTGATGTTTCCGAATTCTCCACCCGAATCGGGGGTAGCGTCCGTAACTTTGATATCACGGATTACATCAGCGACAAGGACGCCAAGAAAATGGATGTTTTCATCCATTACGGAATGGCGGCGGGAAGTCAAGCTTTCGAGCACTCGGGCATCGAGGTGACCGAGGCGAATGCGGAACGAATAGGCGTTGCGATCGGGTCGGGTATCGGTGGCATCACCGGTATTGAAGCAGGGCACAACTCCTTTCTGAAGGGCGGGCCGCGGAGGATTTCCCCATTCTTTGTGCCCAGCAACATCATCAACATGATTTCGGGCAATCTCTCCATAAAATATGGATTGCAAGGTCCGAACTTTGCAATTGTGACGGCCTGCACCACAGGAACGCATAACATTGGTGAGGCAGCGCGCATCATCATGTATGGAGACGCCGATGTGATGATTGCCGGCGGGGCCGAAATGGCGACGTCTCCGACTTCTCTAGGTGGTTTTGCTTCGGCCAAGGCGCTTTCTCGTCGGAATGATGAACCCTTGTTGGCAAGCCGTCCTTGGGATCGTGATCGCGATGGGTTTGTGCTCAGCGACGGTGCCGGGGTTCTGGTGTTGGAAGAGCTGGAGCATGCTCGTGAACGTGGAGCAACTATCTATGCCGAATTGGTCGGTTATGGGATGAGCGCCGATGCCTATCACATGACCCAGCCCCCGGCCGGCGGGGAAGGGGCCGCCCGCTGCATGCGGCAGGCATTGCGTGATGCTCGGCTTAATCCGGAAGATATCGATTACATTAATGCCCACGGGACTTCGACGCCCGCAGGCGATGTGGCCGAAACCCGGGCGGTTAAGAGTGTCTTGGGTGATTATGCCTACAAGGTGGGGGTCAGCTCGACCAAGTCCATGACCGGCCATATGTTGGGGGCAGCCGGAGGAATTGAGGCGATCTTCTCGGTTCTGGCTCTGCGAGATCAGGTGGCTCCGCCGACGATCAATCTGGATAACCCGGATCCTGAGTGCGATCTGGACTTTATCCCCCACCATGCGCGCGAAATGCCGTTGCAGTACGTCATGTCGAATTCCTTTGGATTTGGCGGCACCAATGGCACAGTAATCTTCAAGAAGTACGAATAATCACGGTCAGGGGTTGTGCAGTTTCAATGCTCAACCCTCTTCCTTACGAGTCGCGCATAATGGGCACGGTTCGTGTCAACGGCAAACCCGCAAGCCACATTGACCTGCTGGATCGCGGCTTCCAGTATGGTGACGGGGTCTTTACGACCTTTCTCCTACACAAAGGTGTTCCCCTATTTCTGGAACAGCATCTCGAACGACTTCATCGTGACTGCGGTCGTCTCGCCATTCCTCCTGTCGAATCCGCCATTCTGCGCCGTGAAGTGCAGGCAATCGTGGGTGATGAGCTGGAAGGCGTCATCAAAATTCAGATCACCCGGGGAGTTGGCGGGCGCGGCTACCGGGTTCCGGTGACAGTCAATCCGACCACGGTGATAGCCTTGCACCCACCTCCCGGTTATCCTGATCAATATCCGATCGAGGGTATACAGGTCCGATACTGCCAAACACGGCTGGGCATCAATCCGGTGCTTGCCGGCATCAAGCACATAAATCGATTGGAACAGGTTCTGGCGCGATCCGAATGGTCGAATGATGAGATTGCTGAAGGCCTCATGCTGGATCATGAGGGCCAATTGGTCGAGGGGACCATGAGCAACGTTTTTCTGGTAAGGCATGGCCGGTTGCTGACCCCTCAACTGGATCGCTGTGGCGTGTGCGGTGTCATGCGCTCTGTCCTGCTTAGCGCGGCAAAAACTCAAGGACTAAGTTTTGACGAGTGCCGACTGACCGTCAGTGATATTGAGAACGCCGATGAGGCCTTTGTGACCAACAGCATCATCGGGCTATGGCCGATTGCCGGTGTTGAGGGAAAGTTCCTGCCTGTCGGGCCGGTAACCAGAAAATTGCGTGAATGGCTGAATCAAGCAATCGAGCAGCAAACCCAGGCAAGTTAATGAAGCACCTTGCAGTCTGGGTCTCAGGCTTCCTGCTGCTCCTGGTCTGGATTTATGCCGATTACCGCATGAGTGTTGATGCGCCCCTCAAGATAAGCGCGCCCCTGCGGCTTTCCATCAAGAAAGGGCAGGGAGTTTCGGCACTGGCGCATGAACTGCGTGTGTGCAAGGTGCTGGTCGAACCCCTCTGGCTGCGGGTGCTGGCTGCAAGCCAAGGGGCGAGTCATGGCCTCAAATATGGAGAATACGTGATAGCTGGCGGCACGACGACCCGTGGCCTGCTTGATATTCTGGTCAGTGGCAAATCGCGTCAGGTTCCCTTGACCATCGTTGAAGGCTGGACCTTTGCGCAAATGCGGCAGGCTCTGGCCAAGCAACCCGGGTTACGTCAGGAAGTGGCGGAAAAGAGCGGCGAGGAGATCATGGCTTTGCTGGAGTCGCCTGGTGCTTTCCCGGAAGGCCAATTTTTTCCCGATACTTACTTCACAGGCATGGGAACTTCTGATCTGGATATCCTGCGGAAATCGCACAAGAAAATGAAGGAGGTCTTGGCGTCGGAGTGGCAGGCGCGTGCTCCCAATCTTCCGCTGAATACTCCGGAAGAAGCGTTGACGCTGGCCTCTATTGTTGAAAAGGAGACGGGGCGTGCCGAGGAACGCCCAGCGATTGCCGGGGTATTCACGCGTCGATTGCAACAGGGCATGCGCTTGCAAACCGATCCCACAGTCATATACGGGGTCGGGGCAGCCTTCAACGGCAATCTGCACAAGGAGGATTTGCGGCGGGACACACCCTACAACACCTATACCCGCGCAGGTCTGCCACCCACACCTATCGCCTTGCCCGGTCGTCAGGCCATCCACGCGGCCTTGAATCCCGCTGAAGGCACCAGCCTGTATTTTGTTGCCAGGGGCGACGGTACCCATGTTTTTTCCAGCAGCCTGGATGAGCATGAGCGCGCTGTCGACAAGTTTCAGAGGCATCGTTGAGGCATGAAGCCAAGATTCATCACGCTGGAAGGTGGCGAAGGGGTGGGAAAGACTACCAATCTCGCCTTTATCGAGGACTATCTCACCTCGCGTGGTATCGATTTACTCAGGACCCGCGAGCCGGGGGGGACGCCTCTGGGTGAGAGGATTCGCGGTCTTCTGCTCGATTCCGAGCATATTGACGATGCCACGGAGTTGCTGCTGGTGTTTGCTGCCCGTGCTCAGCACATAACTGAAGTTATCCGGCCCGCTCTGGCTGCGGGGCGGTGGGTGCTTTGCGATCGTTTTACCGATGCCAGTTATGCGTATCAGGGCGGGGGGCGAGGTATTGATTTCTCCGTCATCGAATTTCTTGAGCAATGGGTGCAGGCAGAACTGCAGCCTGACCTTACCCTGCTACTGGACACGCCCATCGAGGTGGGGATGTCGCGCGTACGACAACGGGGCGTCATGGATCGCTTTGAATCCGAGCAGTTTGATTTCTTCGAAAAGGTTCGCGCGGCCTACCTGAAGCGGGCGGATCATTGTCCCGGTCGTATCAAGCAAGTGGATGCTTCCGGAAGCCTAGAATCAGTGCAGGTGAAAATCGCCTGGTATCTGGATCAGATCATCGAAAAGAGTCGATGATGGGGATCTCCGAGCTTTATTCCTGGCTGGAGGCTCCATGGCAAAGCCTGCAGGCACACATTGCCGGTGATCGCATTCCTCATGCCCTGTTGATGCAGGGTCCCACTGGGTTGGGAAAACTGGCCCTTGCAGAGCGCTTCGCGCACGAACTGCTTTGTTCCAATCCGGAAGACGGACCTTGCGGGGCTTGCCACGGTTGCCAGCTGTTTGAGGCGGGCACACACCCCGACTACCAGCGCATAGGGCCTGAAGAACCGGGCAAGGCCATCAAGGTAGATGCCATCCGTAAGCTGATAAGTGATCTCTCGCTGAAGCCGCAATACAGAGGGTATCGAGTTTTCGTCATTGATCAGGCGGAACTGATGAATCTCAGTTCCGCCAATGCGCTTTTGAAGACGCTGGAGGAGCCTGCAGAGAAAACTGTGCTCCTACTGATTGCCAGCCACCCCAGCCGGTTGCCCCCGACCATTCTGAGTCGATGCCAAAAACTGGTCATTCGCGCGCCTCATCGGCAGGAGTCGGTTCGCTGGTTGGATGAACAACGTCCTGGATGTGCCGCGGAGGTATTGCTCAGCGCGGCGTGCGATTCACCCTTAAAGGCACTGGCTTTGGCGGATACTGATGTGGCAGAGCGACGACAACGGATGTTTCGGGAGTTTGCCGGTGTGGCACGGCGTCAATTGGACCCGGTTAGCGTGTCCGAATACTGGCAGGGGGAGTCGCTTGAGGAATGTCTGGAGTGGATCTTGTCCTGGGTTTCCGATATGGTCCGCCTGGCGATGGTATCCGTGGCGCCGCGCTTGTCCAATAAGGATCTTGAAACGGAATTAACCCAGTTCGCCAGAAAATACCCAGCGCGTGACCTGATGACCTTTCGGAATGAATTGCTGAATCACCGCCAAGCCCTTGCCGGGCAGATGAATCGGCAATTACTTGTGGAAGAAGTCCTCATAGGCTGGTTAAACTTGGCCCGCCATTCATCATGAGTCGATCGTGAGCGAAGCCCCCCAGATCAATCGACAACAAGGCATGCTGTCCCTCAGTATTCGGGACGCCGGTATTCTCCACGCCTACTTCATGCCCTTCATCAAGAATGGCGGGCTTTTCATTCCCACTCAACGCGAGCACGGTCTTGGCGACGAGGTCTTTGTGCTGTTGCATTTGATGGAAGAACCAGAGCGCATTCCCGTGGTGGGAAAGGTGGTACTGATTACTCCACGGCAGTCAGAGAGTCAGCGACCGCAGGGGATAGGCATCCAGTTTGACGACAAGGAAGGTCCGTCCCTCAGGGCTCGGATCGAATCCTATCTGGTTGATTTTAAGGACTCCCAGCAACCGACCCACACGTTCTGATTTTCTGGTGGCGGCTTATTTCACCCGCATGCCGGGCTGGGCGCCTGCATCCGGGATTAGCACAAACGGTCCGCCACGTTCGTCGCTGGCCGCCAATACCATGCCTTCCGACAGACCAAACTTCATCTTGCGTGGTGCCAGATTGGCGACCATGACAGTTAGCTTGCCTTCCAGTTGTGCGGGATCGTAGGCCGATTTGATGCCGGCAAAAACGTTGCGGGGTTGTGGCTCGCCGATATCCAGCGTCAGTTGCAGTAGCTTGTCCGCCCCCTCTACGTGGCCTGCCTTGATGATCCTGGCAATGCGCAGATCGATCTTGCCGAAGTCCTCAATTCCGATAGTCTCGGCAATCGGCAGAATCACATGCTGTTGATGCTCGGCGTGCCGCTGTTCCGAATGTTCCGCCGGCTGGGAAGCCTGGAGATATTGTTTGTTAGTTTCGACCAGATCTGCCATTTGCTGCGGATCCACTCGCGTCATCAGATGCTGATAGGGCTGGACTGACTTCGGTGGCTGCCCGAGATCATCCCAGCGAAAATCACGGTCCATGCCGAAGAATTCGTGGGCGACGCGGGAAGTGAGTTTAGGCAGTAAGGGCGAAAGCAGGACGGAAAGGGTGTGGAAGCCCTGCAGGCTCCGCGTGCAGATGGTCTGCAGCAGATCCCGCTGATCATCGAGCTTGGCCACTTTCCATGGCTCCTGATCATTGACGTACTCATTGACGGTGTCGGCCATGCGCATGATTTCGCGGGTGGCTCGGGCGTAATCTCGGTTCTCGTAAGCCTCGGCGATGGCACTTGCGGCATCCCGCTGACCATCAAGCAGGGCCTGGCCTTCACTGGTACTCCAGAAATTCTGGTTCAGTTGACCATTTAGAAGCTTGCTGACAAACCCCGCTGTACGGCTGGCGATGTTGACGTACTTGCCGACCAGATCGGAATTCACCCGCAGCACGAAATCCTCGAGATTAAGGTCAATGTCCTCCATGCTGCCGTTCAGTTTGCAGGCGTAGTAGTAGCGTAGCCATTCGGGATTCAGTCCTTGGCTGAGGTAGCTTTCTGCCGTAATGAAGGTACCGCGCGATTTCGACATCTTTTCGCCGTTCACGGTGAGAAAGCCATGGGCAAAGATGCGCGTGGGGGTGCGGAATGCCGAGTGCTGCAGCATGGCCGGCCAGAATAGGGCATGAAAGTAGAGGATGTCCTTGCCGATGAAGTGATACAACTCGACATCCGATTGCGGGTTCCAGAACTCATCGAAATTCAGACCAAGCCGGCTACACAGATGAGCGAAGCTGCCCATGTACCCGATGGGAGCGTCCAGCCAGACATAGAAAAACTTGCCGGGAGCATCGGGAATTTCAAACCCGAAGTAGGGGGCGTCTCGGGAAATGTCCCAATCCGCCAGTCCAGCGTCAAACCATTCCGCCATCTTATTGGCGGCCTCTGTCTGGAGATGTCCTGCCCGAGTCCAGGACTTCAGAAAATCCTCGCATTTGCCCAGCTTGAAGAAGTAATGGACGGATTCCTTGCGCACCGGGGTTGCGCCGGATACGGCAGAATAAGGGTTGATTAAATCCGTGGGGGAATAGGTTGCGCCGCAGGCTTCGCAGGAGTCGCCGTACTGGTCCTTGGCATGGCAGCGCGGACATTCGCCCTTGATGAACCGATCCGGCAGGAACATAGCCTTCTCGGGGTCATAGTACTGCTCGATGCTGCGCGATTCGATCAACCCGTTGGCCTTCAGTCGCTCATAAATCGTCGCCGCGAACTGCCGGGTTTCCTCCGAGTGGGTGGAGTAGTAGTTATCGAAAGCGACGTGGAAACCGGCGAAATCCCGTTCATGCTCCTGCTGCACCCGGGCAATTAGCGTTTCCGGCGTGATGCCCTCCTTCTCCGCCCGCAGCATGATCGGTGTGCCGTGGGTGTCATCGGCGCAAACATAATGACACTCATGTCCCCGCATTTTCTGGAACCGTACCCAGATGTCGGTCTGAATGTATTCGACAAGATGCCCCAGATGAATCGGGCCGTTGGCATAGGGCAGGGCGCTGGTGACGAGGATTTTTCGAGTGTTCATCAATGTCATTCAACCAGACAGTTGGATTCGGGTTTTGTCGGGATTACCGGGGCTTCAGAGGATTGTTCGGTCGAAGGCCCGATTAGCAGTTCAAAATTGACGAACAGCTTTCTCAACGCAACAACTACATGCCGGGTGTAGTTAATTAGCCAGGCTTACTCGCTGTCGTCTTTGGGTTTCGCGCGGTACTTGGATGGAGGAAGGGTCAAGCCTTCCACCTTCTTCTTGCGCGGCGGTTTGTCCCCGTTGGTGTTTTTTCCGCCATAACTGCGTTTGGGAGGTGCGGAGGGTTTGCGCCCGGGGCCTTCCGCGGGTTGCAGATTGATTCGTTGACCACGAATCCAGGTTCGGCCCAGGGCCTGAAAGAAATCATTCGGCAGACCCGCAGGCAGTTCTACCGTACTGTAGGTATCGAACAGCTTGATGGCGCCGATCTGTCGTGCGCCAATGCCGCCTTCATTGGCGATGGCGCCGACGATGTCCTTGGGCATCACGCCATGAGTTCGGCCGACGTCGATCGTGAAACTGCGCATATCGCCTTCCGGTCGGCGAAAATCACCTCTCGGCTCACGACGCGGCTCGCCGCGTCCTTCAAATCGTTCATGACGACGCGGTGAGGAGCGGCGATCATCGCCGTAATCCCGGGAAAATTCGCGTTGTGGCGGTTCCGGTTCATCGGCAGCGGCCAGAGGGCGTTCGCGGAAGAGGAGATGTGCTATTGCTGCCGCAATATCGGCCGCTTCGCCGATTTCTTCGGTGACGAGCTTGTCGATAAGGTCGCGGTAGAAGGTTACATCCTGGCTATCGAGCGTCTCAACGAGCTGTGCCTTGAATTGTTCGGTGCGCTTGTCGGCAATGTCACGCAAGGTCGGAAGTCGCATCTGCTGAATGGGCGACCGCGTAGCCTGTTCGATGGCGCGGAGCATCCGTCTTTCGCGGGGTGCCACGAACAGGATCGCCGTGCCCTTGCGACCGGCGCGGCCGGTGCGGCCGATGCGGTGCACGTAGGTTTCGGTATCGTAGGGGATGTCGTAGTTAACGACATGGGTGATGCGCTCGACATCCAGACCTCGCGCCGCGACGTCGGTGGCAATCACGATGTCCAGCGAGCCTTTCTTCAGTCGGTCGATGACTTTCTCGCGCAGCACCTGTGTCATGTCGCCGTTGAGTGCAGCGGCTTCATAGCCGCGGGCCTCCAGCTTTTCGGCTAGTTCCACGGTTTCCGTCTTGGTGCGGACGAAGATGATCATCGCGTCGATATCATCGGCGTCCAGAATGCGGGTCAGGGCTTCCAGTTTCTGCAGGCCCGAGACCAGCCAGAATTGCTGGTTGATCGATTCGACCGTTGAGGTCTTGCTCTGAATCTTGATTTCTGCCGGTTCATTAAGATGGCGGCTGGCGATCTTCTTGATGACCGGTGGCATGGTGGCGGAGAACAATGCCGTTTGCCGAGTTTCCGGGGTGTGCTCAAGAATCCATTCGACATCCTCGATAAATCCCATCCGAAGCATTTCATCGGCTTCATCCAGAACCAGAGTCTGCAGATGTTCGAGGTTGAGGGTTTCTCTACGGAGATGGTCCATCACCCGTCCGGGGGTGCCAACGATGACGTGGACTCCGCGTGCCAGCTGACGCAACTGTTGCCCCATGCCTTGACCGCCATAGACGGGGAGGATGTGGAAACCCTCCATATGACGGGCATAGGTCTGGAAAGCCTCGGCGACCTGAATCGCAAGTTCACGGGTAGGTGCCAGTACCAGGGCCTGCGGAACCCGTTTTGCCACATCAATCCGATTGAGGATGGGCAGGGCGAAGGCGGCGGTCTTGCCGGTGCCGGTCTGCGCCTGACCGAGCAGGTCCTTACCGGCGAGAAGATGCGGAATGCTGGCGGCTTGAATGGGAGAGGGGGTCTCGTAACCGATCTCGCGGACAGTTTCGAGCAGGGCGTCGGAAAGGTTCAGGTCGTCAAAGCTAAGCGGGGTATCGGTCATGGAGATCCGTGATTAGAGAGAAATAGAGTGCTGGCGGTCCGGGCAATTAGCCGACCCCGCCAAAGAACGGGGTCGGCCTTGTGGGTTAGCTGGCGAGAGGCTTGTAACGCAGACGATGGGGGTTGTCTGCCTCATCGCCCAGCCGCCGCTTGCGGTCAGCTTCGTAGTCAGCATAGTTGCCTTCGAACCAGACCACCTTGCTGTCGCCTTCGAATGCAAGCATGTGGGTGGCGATGCGATCCAGAAACCAGCGATCATGCGAAATCACGACGGCGCAGCCGGGGAAGTCGAGCAGCGCTTCCTCCAGCGCACGCAGGGTTTCCACGTCGAGGTCATTGGTTGGTTCGTCGAGTAGCAGGACATTGCCGCCGCTGCGCAGCAATTTGGCCAGATGCACGCGGTTGCGTTCACCGCCGGACAGATCGCCTATGCGTTTCTGCTGATCCGAGCCCTTGAAGTTGAAACGACCACAATAGGCGCGGGACGGGGTGGTGTAGGAACCGACGGTGATGATATCCAGCCCGTCGGAAATTTCCTCCCATACGGTCTTGTTATCGTCGAGGTGGTCGCGGGTCTGGTCAACATGGGCGATCTTGACGGTTTCGCCAATACGGATGCTGCCGCCATCGGGTTGTTCAACGCCGGCCATCATTCGGAATAAGGTGGTTTTACCCGCGCCGTTCGGTCCGATAATTCCGACAATGCCGCCGGGCGGCAGGCGGAAGCTCAGATCCTCGATCAGCAGACGGTCACCAAAGCCCTTGCGAATCCCTTCGGCTTCCACAACGACGTCACCCAGCCGCGGACCCGGCGGAATGTAGATTTCCTTGGTTTCGTTGCGGGACTGGGTTTCCTGATTTGAAAGCTCCTCGAATCGCTGCAGACGGGCCTTGCTCTTGGCATGGCGACCCTTGGGGTTGGTCCGTACCCATTCGAGTTCGGCCTTCATGGCCTTCATGCGGGCACTTTCCTGTTTTTCCTCGATTTCCAGTCGCTTTTCCTTCTGCTCCAGCCAGTTGGAGTAGTTTCCTTCCCAGGGAATACCGTGCCCACGGTCCAGTTCAAGAATCCAGCCCGCCACATTGTCGAGGAAGTA
>Ga0172373_10005634_pt1 | contig 17087 bp, 13 predicted proteins | sample Lak10m_2_FD_114546 | JGI IMG/M metagenome (GOLD analysis project Ga0172373, IMG submission 114546) | Freshwater microbial communities from Kabuno Bay, South-Kivu, Congo - kab_092012_10m | ecosystem: Environmental > Aquatic > Freshwater > Lake | place: Democratic Republic of the Congo...
CAGAAGGTGACAACCAAGAAGACCGTCGAAGAAGTCATAAATATCGCCACCATCCGCGATCGTTTCAGCAAGCGGTTCCAGATCAGCGGGCTCGACGGGACCGATGAGGCCCGAAATCTGGCCTTGTTGTTGAGGTCCGGTGCCCTGGCGGCGCCGGTTGATATCGTAGAGGAGCGTACCGTGGGTCCAAGCCTCGGCAAGGAAAACATCGAGCAGGGAAGGCGCTCCTTCATCATTGGTTTCCTGCTGATCGCCGCTGTGATGATCGGATACTACAAGGTGTTCGGCGTGATTGCCGTGCTGACCCTGATATTCAACGTCGCCCTCATCCTGGCGATTCTGTCTGCGTTGCAAGCCACGCTGACCTTGCCGGGTATCGCCGGTATCACCTTGACAATCGGTATGGCGGTCGACGCCAACGTGCTGATTTACGAGCGCATCAAGGAAGAGTTACGCAACGGCACGTCCATCCAGTCGAGTATCTATGCCGGCTTTGAGCGCGCCTTCGCGACAATCTTCGACTCCAACATCACAACCCTGCTGGCGGCCGTGATGCTGTTCGGCATTGGATCGGGCCCGGTCAAGGGTTTTGCCGTCACGCTGACCATCGGGATCCTGACGTCCATGTTCACGGCTGTCATGTGTACCCGCATGATGGTCAATTTTGTTTACGGTCAGCGACGCGTCAACAAACTCTGGATCTGAATCCGGTCGCCGCACACAGGAGAAGATAATCATGGTCGAGATGACTACCCGGACCCAGCCTTACAAGATTGACTTCATGGGCAAGCGTGGCCTTTGGGTCACGATCTCTGCGATTCTCAGCCTCATTGCGGTGCTGTCGCTCGCTATCAGAGGATTGAATTACGCGATTGATTTCACCGGCGGCACCGTTGTGGAAGCTGAATTCCAAAATACGGCGGATTTGGTAGATCTACGTACACGGCTTGAGACCGCCGGATTCAAGAGCCCCACGGTTCAGAACTTTGGTAGTTCCAAGGAAGTCCTCATTCGTCTGGCACCGCAGGAAGGTGTCAGCAATCAGGATGTAAAGCCGAAAGTTTTGAGTACCATCAATGATGGTGCCGCCAATCAGGCTCAAATCAATCGGATCGAGTTTGTGGGTCCGCAGGTGGGCGACGATCTGGCCGAAGGGGCTGTGCTCGCGTTGGTTTTGGCAACCCTTGGTATCCTGATTTATGTCGCATGGCGTTTTGAATGGCGCTTCGCACTGGGCGCGGTGCTTGCCACGCTGCATGATATTGTGATGATCCTTGGCATATTCTCACTGCTACAGTGGGAGTTTGATTTGAGTGTTCTAGCTGCGGTACTCGCCGTGTTGGGTTATTCCCTGAACGATACCGTTGTCGTTTTTGACCGGATTCGGGAGAGCTTTCGCAAGATTCGTCGCGCCGACACCGTCGAGGTGGTGAATTTGTCGATTAATGAGACGCTGAGCCGGACATTGATGACCTCATTCCTGACTCTGCTCACAGTCATCGCGATGGCGATCTGGGGCGGTGGCGTGATCCATAACTTCGCGCTCGCTCTGATCATCGGTATCGTCGTCGGCACTTACTCCTCTATCTACGTGGCAAGTTCGCTTGCGGTCAGACTGGGTATCAGTCGTGCCGACATGCTGGTGCCGGAAAAGGAAGGCGAGGCCGAAGGCCGCCCCTGAGACTAAGGACCACTCCCGCAAAAAGGCCGCTCCAAGTGGCCTTTTTGCTGTCCGGGCATTTGTCCCGCTCATTTCAACGCTCTCTATAGTCGATGGATATCACGACCCGCATTGCCGAGGAACTCGGCGTCAAACCCAGTCAGGTTCAGGCGGCCATCACCCTGCTGGATGAAGGGGCGACCGTTCCCTTCATTGCCCGCTATCGGAAGGAAGTCACGGGCGGGCTGGACGATACGCAGTTGCGCAATCTGGAAGCACGTCTGGGTTATCTGCGTGAACTGGAGGACCGGCGCGCGACCGTGCTGGAAAGCATCCGTGAGCAGGGCAAGCTGACGCCGGAGCTGGAGCAGGCCATCCTGGCGGCCGAAACCAAGACCTTGCTGGAGGATTTGTACCTGCCTTATAAACCCAAGCGTCGAACCAAGGCCCAGATTGCCCGGGAGGCGGGCCTGGAGCCGCTGGCGTTGGATTTGCTGGCCAATCCGCAACTGAACCCCGAGGAAGAGGCGTCTCGCTACCTGAATCCGGATCTGGGATTTGCGGATGTCGCGGCGGCACTGGATGGCGCGCGGCAGATTCTCATGGAACGCTTTGCCGAAAACCCGGCGACGGTGGCGGAAATTCGCGAGAAGGTCTGGCAGGAAGGCGTGTTGGTCTCGCGAATGGCCGATGGCAAGGAAACCGAGGGCGCCAAGTTTCGCGATTATTTTGAATACGATGAGGCGATCGCCAAAATCCCCTCGCATCGTGCGCTTGCCCTGTATCGCGGGCGTAACGAGAACATGCTCGACCTCACCCTCAAGCCGGGCAAGGACGATGAGGCCGCCCATGAATCGGCGCAAGGCCTCATCGCTCGCAACGAGGGTGTCGTCGCACAGGGCCGCCCGGCCGATCGCTGGCTGGCGGATTGCGTGCGTTACGCATGGAAGGTCAAGCTGTTCCCGCGCATCGATCTCGATCTGAAACAGCGGCTCAAGGACGCGGCAGAGGAGGAGGCGATTCGTGTCTTTGCGCTCAATCTCAAGGATTTGCTGCTGGCCGCGCCGGCCGGCCCACGGGCAACCATGGGGCTGGACCCGGGTCTGCGTACCGGCGTCAAGGTGGCGGTAGTCGACAACACCGGCAAGCTGCTCGACACGGCCACCATCTATCCGCATGTGCCGCGTAATGACTGGGATAGGTCTATCGCCACGCTGGCGGCCCTGGCCGAAAAGCATCACGTTGACCTGATTGCCATCGGCAACGGCACCGCGTCGCGGGAAACCGATCAGCTGGCGGCCGACCTGATGAAACGTCATCCAGAGCTCGGGCTGACCCGTATCGTCGTTTCGGAAGCGGGGGCCTCTGTGTATTCGGCCTCGGAATTGGCGGCCCGGGAATTTCCCGATCTGGATGTTTCCCTCCGCGGAGCGGTGTCCATTGCACGCCGCCTGCAGGATCCGCTGGCGGAACTGGTCAAGATCGAGCCCAAGGCCATCGGTGTCGGCCAGTACCAGCACGACATCAACCAGTCGCACCTTGCCAAAAGTCTCGATGCCGTGGTGGAGGATTGCGTGAATGCCGTGGGCGTGAACGTCAATACCGCTTCCAGCTCGCTGCTGCGCTATGTGTCCGGCCTGTCCGCCACGCTCAGCCAGAATATCGTCGATTTTCGCGACCAGCACGGTCCGTTCCAGCGACGCGAGGAGCTCAAAAAAGTCCCGCGCTTCGGCGACAAGACGTTCGAGCAGGCGGCCGGTTTTCTGCGCATCATGAATGGGGCCAACCCGCTGGACGCCTCATCGGTGCACCCGGAAGCCTACCCGGTAGTCGAGCGTATCCTGCGCGACACCGGCCAGGACATTCGTTCGCTGATCGGCAACGCGGCCTACCTGCGGGGAGTTAATGCCGGAAGTTTCACCGATGAGCGATTCGGGTTGCCAACCGTGACCGATATCCTCAAGGAATTGGAGAAGCCAGGACGCGACCCGCGACCGGTATTCAAGACGGCGCAATTCAAGGAAGGCGTCTCCGAAATCAAGGACCTCAAGTCGGGTATGACCCTCGAGGGTGTGGTCACCAATGTGGCCAACTTCGGGGCGTTTGTCGATATCGGAGTCCATCAGGACGGGTTGGTACACATTTCCCACCTCGCCGACAGCTTCGTCAAGGACCCTCGTCAAGTCGTCAAAGCGGGGGACGTGGTCAAGGTGAAGGTGCGGGAAGTCGATGTGCCGCGCAAACGTATCGCGCTGAGCATGAAGAGCGACGCAGCCGTGGCTGCCGGACGGCCGCCTCAATCGCCGGAGCGTACATCAAGCCGACCCGCGCTTCAGCAGGGTGGCGGCAAGCCAAATTTGGAGCCGCCAAAACCGTCGGGCGCCATGGCCGATGCGCTCAGCCGCGCCCTGAAGCAGAATCCTCATGGGACAGAATAGGCAAGGGGACAGATAGGCGCCCTTGCCCTGAGTGAGGCGGGTCAGAACGTCGCGGCGTTGATGAGGAAATGTGCCGCAATTGAGGCAGCGTACCCGAGCAGGATTGCGGGCATCCATTTCAGGTGGGTCATGAAGGTGTAGACGCCCTTGGCCTGACCCATAAGGGCAACGCCTGCGGCCGAGCCGACCGACAAGAGGCTGCCGCCCACGCCGGCGGTAAGTGTCACCAGCAACCATTGGCCATGTGACATTTCCGGGTGCATGGACAGGATGGCGTACATCACCGGAATGTTATCGACCAACGCCGACACCAGGCCAACCAGGATGTTTGCAGTGGTGGGGCCCAAATCCCCATAGAGATATCCGGAGGCCAGCGTCAGGTAGCCGATGAAGTTGATACCGCCCACGCAAAGCACGATGCCGTAGAAGAACAGCAGCGTGTCCCATTCCATTGAGGCCAGCTGGTGGAAAACATCAAACCGCTGTGGTTCGGACTCGCTGTCAGTGGCGACTTTCTTGCCATTCCCACCAGGCAGATTGATGGGGATTTCCCCTTCCTCCTTGTGCGTGAGTTGCATGAAGTAGGAAAAGAACTGCAGATAGGTGAAGCCCGCCATCATGCCGACGGCTGCCGGCAGACTGAGGAAATTCTCGAAGGCAACCGCAGTCAGGATGGCCAGCAGGAAAAGCAGGACTATCCGCTTGGCGCCGCGCTTCATGGTGACAGCGGCATCCAGGGCGGCCGGCCGCCGCTTGGGAATGGCGAAGTGCATGATCGCCGCCGGAATGACGAAGTTCAGCAGGGAAGGAATGAACAGGGCAAAAAATGCCCAGAAATCCAGAATGCCCTTCTGCCACACCATTAACGTTGTAATGTCGCCGAAGGGGCAGAATGCCCCGCCCGCATTGGCGGCAACCACCGTATTCACACAGGACACACCGACAAACTTGGGATCATCCTTGCCCACCGCCATGACCACGGCGCACATCAGCATGGCTGTGGTCATGTTGTTGGAGACCGAGGAAATGAAGAAGGCGAGGAAGCCGGTCACCCAGAATAACTGCCGGTAACTAAAGCCCAGGTTGATCAACCAGGCCCGCAAGCTGTTGAAAACCCCGCGTTCGTCCATCGCATTGACGTAGGCGATCGACACGATAAGGAATAGCAGCAACTCGCCGTATTCCAGGACATCGTGGCGAATGGCCTGTTCGGCCACCCTGGACAGGTCGGCCGACTTGTAGACCAGCGCAATGGCGACCCATATCAGGGCCGCTGCCAGCATCATCGGTTTCGACTTGCGCAATTCAATGACCTCTTCAAGGACTACGACGACGTAGGCCAGGATGAAGACCGATAGCGCAAAGAAACCAACCCAGTGTGAGGTCAGGTCAAGTGCATTGCCAAGATGCAAGGTCTCAGCGGCGGCAGGCTGGGACAGAAAGGGAAGGGCAGCGAGTAGGGAGGTAAACAGTCTGGTCATTAGGGCATAGAAATTGTGTCTGATTGGAGAATTGCGTCCGACCGTAAACTCAAAGGCCGCCTTCGTTTTCCTGGATCCACTTGATCATGGCCTGCACGAGTCGCCAGGCTGAGAACAGCATTACAATGTAGATGGCCCATTCCTCGATGGACACCCGGGTCCGATCGGTATCGAGAATGGTCATGCCGAGGGCACCAATAACTATCAAGGCAGCATAATTTAACATGTGATACCTGTAGAGTAGAAGGAAGATGGGCCAGTAATAAACATTAAACCTGTTCTGTATGGATGATCTGGCCGAGGCTGTTGAATGAGACAGTCAGCGCTTTCCATTTTCTTGCTTGAGAGATATTAACCTCAGTGAAGGGTAGAGTCAGAACATGTGGTGTATTTTTTGATGGAAATCCTCTTGCCTGCTTGAAGAGTTTAGATAACCAAGTCCAAAGCAACCATGCCATGAGTATTGAAAAAATGGTAATGGCGTAAATATGCAATAGTTCAATCAGGCTTTTGTATCCTCCAAACCATCGAACTTCTGCAGAAAATGAGCGCATCCCCAATAGCCAGCCAGAGAGTGACACCAGTGGAGTCAGAAAATAAATCCATAGTAACCAACAGCAAAGTGACACGAAAAGGGCGCTCACCCTTTGCCAAAAACTCTGGAGTTCAGGCGCCTCAATAATAAGGCCTTCTTCTCTCATTATCTTCTCCGCAATCCTCTATCTACCGTTACCCACACAGCTCGCTGTCCGCGTTTCTTAAGAACAGCCTTGAAGAAACCATTGGCACTGGTTCCTACATTGATTAGCCAGTAGACGATGGGATACCAGATCATCCAGTAATAGTGTCTGGCCAGCGCCCCTGATTTCTTTTCGTACCTAGAGTCGATCCAGAGGCTGATGCCAAATTGAATAAGGCATGTCACGCTCAACAGCATACTGGTCCAGCTGGGAGAGAGATCCTCCAGACGTTCTCTTTGAGTTTCTAAAAAAAAGTCAAACGGCAATAGAAAAAAAGTAAACAGAACCAAGAAAGACCATATGAGGCTAACCACGGATTCCAAATACAAAGGCCACATATTGATAGAACGCCAGTGCCACATGTCACGAAAGTATCTCAATAATACTTCGACACCGCCTTGCGCCCAACGGCTGCGTTGCTTCCACAATCCCACTAAGGTTTCAGGCATAAGTACCCAACAAAGAGCATTGGGTTCAAAGCGGATAGACCAACCCGCCAGCTGCAGTTTCCAACTGATGTCTATGTCCTCGGTAACCATGTCTGGGCTCCAGTAACCAACTTGATGTAGGGCGGACTTCCGGAACGCACCGATGACCCCAGAAATTGTGAATACCTGCCCATAGACGCGCTGCGCTCTTTTGATCAGGCCAACAATGGCAGAAAATTCACCGACCTGAATACGACCCAGCAAAGTTGATCGATTGCGTATTCTTGGATTTCCTGTAACCGCAGCTACATTGACGTCCTCCATGAAGTGCCTGACCATCCAGAGTGTGGCGTCGGAAGAGAGCAACGCATCGCCATCAATACAGATCAAAAATTCGTTTTCGCTGAGGAGTGCAGCGGTTCTAAGGCCGATGGCTTTCCCCTGGTTGCTGGCTAGGTTGATTACACGTAATTGGGAATGCCGCTTCTCAAGGTCAAGCAGGATTTCGAGTGTTTCATCGCGGCTACCGTCGTTGATGGCAATAATGTCGTAGCTCGGATAATTTTGTTTCAGGCAATAGTCTATCGTTTCTCGAATGTTGTCTGCTTCATTGTGGCAAGGAATTAGAATGGATACGGATGGATATTGCGCCAGATCGGTCATGGGGAGCCCACTGCTTTTTCTCTCCCAGCGCAAAAAATAGACTATTGCGCCGATCATCCATACATAAGCCATGAACAAGGGGTAATAAAAAATGAAGCGTAAAATAGCATCCGACAAACTATTCCATGTTGATAGAGTGAGCATGAGATGTGTATCTGGCCAAGCATAAGTCAATTCCAACAAATTTTTTAAAAAACTGTCGATTTTAATGCTGCCGTCTGAAAGCGTGGGGAAGCTTGTCATTTTCTATGGCAATACGTCTACAGCTAGATGCCTTTTTAGGACATCCAGATTGGGTTGGTTATTAAACACATTGTCTGGGTAATAACCAAAATGGATAATGCCAGAGTTCTTGAGTAACTTTATTTGATTGATAAAGGTGTCCGATGGGACGGGTTGCTGGGTTTTCCAATCAACGGATTGTAGTTCAAATACAGCCTTTTTAATTCCATCCGGGTAACTGGAAACTCTTCTGCTGAGTTCCTTAAGCCAGACGTCTGGTTTATCCGCATTTTCCATGAATGGCATGGCTTCAATCGCTACGTAGTCGTAATGAGCGAAGAAACTGGGGAAGGACTGGGCATACCATTCTTCGCTATCCGGTTGCATAACGGGCAAAGCGTAGAGATTGCGAGCCGTTTTTAGATAGGGGCGATGAAACCTGGCCCGCTCAGACAAGTAATCTGTAAACCGAGTCATCAGTTCATTTTTTTTCTGGGACCAGATGCGCCTCGACTTTGGTGTGGCATGCAAAGTCTCGAAATTCTCGGCAAGCCCCCACACCTCATGAGTAAAATGGAGCGCTACTGGCGACACATCTTCAAAATCCGAGAGTATGCCATCGTCATGGAATAATAATCCGTCGAATGCACAATGTTTGGCCAGGTCCTCATAAAGGTCGCCCACCCACCGTTGTGCCTCTGGGTTGAACGGCGAAATACGATCGTAAATGTGGCTTGAAGATTGCGGCTTACCATCCCGCCACTCCATGACCCTCCATTCATTGGGGATATCTGCCTTATAAGCCATGATTGGCATCCAAGCATATACCTTGACCCCCGCGCGCGTTTTTAACTGCCAGGCAACACGATTGAATAAATCACGCCGCACAGGCAAATGCCGGTTGGGGAAATAGAGGGCATCGGCACTGCCATCTCCATCCGGGTCGGAATATGCCTGGAGATAAACCGTATTGGCTCCACTGGACCGAATTCGCTCTACGACTGCATCAAGATTTCGTTCGGTCTGTTTACTGTCATTGTCATCGATATAGTCCATGTCTAGATGAATCACCCGGAGGGGACGGTCCGCTCGTAATCCCTTAACAATATTCGAAAACTGTTTCTGGTCCGGATCATCAGCGATCAGCAGACGGTGCATTGCCCGAAGGTCTGCGAATGTATTTATGTCATCCTTGAGGGCCATGGTGTAGGGCATGCCCACGCTGCGTGAAAAGGCGAGCAATGTCTCGTTATATTCACCGAAGGGCCAGACCATGAGACGTGGACGAATGCCAGCGTGCTGCCAGATAAAGTCAGAACTTTTAGTCAACGAGGCTAGAATACGCTGCTTATACTCGGCATCGTCCTCATATTGCTCAAGATCCGTATCGAAAACATACGTTGTCGCTGCTGCCTGCTCGTTGCCTTGAGGATTACCTACCTGTCCGCGGTGCAGATCGTAGCTGTGAGAGGCGATTTCAACCAAGCCAGACTGCTGGATTTCGCGTACCTCTGTCCAACTCAGTAATTCCTTGTTGGCTGGCCGGTTGTTGCTGTCGAGGCCATCCATCCAACTCCCGACCAATGCGACAACTGCAGGAAACCGGTATTTCCTCAGAAGAGGAAATGCTCGTGTGTAAAAACTTTTGTAGCCATCGTCAAAGGTTAGCAACACAGCCTTGTCGGGGAGCGGCTCGCCACCACGAGCGGCCTTCAGGATCTGATCGACACTGACTACTCGGTAACCTTCTCTTTTTAGCCAGGCCAGATGGCTCTCGAAGTGTGTTTGGCTGACTGCGACCCTATCAAAAGGCGGAGTGCGTTCTTCCTCCGGAATGATGTCGTGATAGTTGAGTGCAATGAATTGGTTGTTTGCAGCAAGGGCTGTACCCATTGCCAGATAAAGTGCTAGGCCGATATATTTCATTGTGGCTTGTGGGCTCTCTATTATTATCTATTTATATGAGCCAATCATAGAGCGGGGCATTATTATTGGGTTTTTTAAAAAACTCGCATTAATAATGGCTCAAAAGAATCTTTGGTTGATTAGGAAGTGCGTGAATATGCTGGCGGCATAGCCCAGTGCTATAACCGGCATCCATTTCAGGTGAGACATGAAGGAGTAAATACCCTTGGTTTGACCCAGGAGCCCAACGCCGGCGGCTGAGCCAATGGCCAGCAGGCTACCGCCCACTCCGGCCGTCAATGTGACCAGCAGCCACTGACCTTCGGATATCTTCGGTTCCATTGTCAGCACGGCATACATGATGGTTCCGTTGTCGATGAAGGCCGAAGCAATTCCAACAAGCACATTGGCCAAGGTGGGGTCGAGATCGGTATACAGGTATTGCGAGGTAAGTGTCAGGTAACCGATAAAGCTCAATCCCCCTACGCTAACCATCACCCCGTAGAAGAAAAGAAGGGTGTCCCACTCGAGGCGTGAAACGTTATGGAATACGTCGAATATGTTGTGCCGCTCCTCTTCATCTCTTTGAACCGGCCCTATTGAGTTTTCCGACGTCTCCTGACCATTTACCCCATGCACTGCATGCCCGTCTTCCTTGTGCCGCGAACTGTAAAGGTAATAAAAGTAGAAGCTGAGATAACTCAGTCCCGCCAGCATGCCGGCAGCCGGTGGTAAATCGAGGAAGTTTTCGAAGCAGACTGCTGTGCCGATGGTCATGAAAAAAAGAACAATTATGCCCATGGCGCCCCGCCTGAGTGGGGTTGCTTGAGCCGCCGCCATGGGGCGTTCCTTGGGTACCCTGAAGTGCATGATGGCGGCTGGAACCACGAAATTGACCACGGCCGGGAGAAATAGCGCAAAGAAGTGAGCGAAGGGCACCACGCCCTTTTGCCAGACAAAGAGGGTTGTGATATCACCAAAGGGACTGAACGAGCCGCCGGCATTGGTCGCGACGACAATATTGACGCAGGCCAGGGTGATGAAGCGGCGATTATCCTTAGCCATCGCCAATACCACTGCGCCCATGAGCAGAGCCGTCGTCAGATTGTTGAGTGCCGAAGACATGAAGAAAGAAAGGATTCCCGTAATCCAAAACAGTTTCCGATAGCCGAATCCCTTGCTCAACAACCAGACGCGAAGATTGTCGAAAATTCCTCGTTGCTCCATGGCGTTGAGGTAGGTCATCGAGACCAGGATAAACAGGAACAACTCGGCATAGCCTTCCAGTGTGCTGCGGAAGGCATGCCCTGATTGTTCCCCCATGCCGCCTTTGACATAAACCAATGAAATTAGCACCCAGATGATGCTGGCGGCCAGCACCATGGGCTTGGACTTTCTCAGCATGGTGGCTTCCTCAAGCATTGCCAGGACATATGCCAGAAAGAAGATACCCAGTGCACCATAACCAACCCAGTGATGCGTCAGGTCAAACTGCGGGGCTGTGGCCCCTTCGGCTGAAAGACAGAGGCTGGGGAGCACAACCAAAATGGCGATGGAAATCGGCCGCATGAGTTTGTCCATTATGAGGTTATAGCCTTGGATGTTTGTTTGTTAGCGATCAATTTCGATAGTTTAAGGCATCGAAAGTTGCTTGACGGTACCTTGAAATCGGACTGCATCTATTCTGTGAAATGAACCTTGACCCGGTGTGGGTCCATGGACAGAGACGCGAGGGCTACTCCTTGTTCTTGGGTTCGGCAAATCCGCCTTCCTGCACCATCCGGGCGAAATTGCCGCCCTGGGCGACCAGCTCCGCAAAGCGGCCACGCTCGATGATATGGCCGTCCTTGAGCACCAGGATTTGATCCGCATTGGCGACGGTCGAGAGCCGATGGGCGATGATCAAGGTGGTGCGGCCGCGGAGCAGGGCATCAAGCGCCCGCTGGATTTTGGCCTCGGTTTCCGTGTCCAGCGCGCTGGTCGCCTCGTCCAGTATCAGAATGGGCGCGTCCTTGAGTATGGCCCGTGCGATGGCGAGACGCTGGCGTTCGCCGCCGGACAGGGCCGCACCCCGTTCGCCGATGATGAAACCGTAACCGTCGGCCTTCTTTTGGATGAATTCATGGGCCTCGGCTAGCTTCGCGGCGGCGATCACTTCCTCGTCCGTCGCCTCGGGTCGGCCGATTCGAATATTTTCGGCAATGGAGCGGTTGAACAGTCCCGTATCCTGGAAAACGACGCCGACCGCATTGCGTAATGAGTTCAGCGTCAGATCCCGTATATCCTGTCCATCGACGGTGATGCGTCCTGAATTGGGATCGCGCAGCCGTTGCAGGAGGGTGAGGGTGGTAGTCTTGCCGGAGCCGGTGGAGCCGACCAGCGCGGTAGTCTGGCCGGATTTGGCCTCGAAGTCGAGATTGAACACGCCCTGTGTGCTGTTGGGGAAACGGAAGTTCACATCTTCGAAGCGCACGGCGCCGCCCCGTAAAACCAGTTCCCTTGCATCTGGTTTTTCTTCCATTGCCACCGCTGCATCCATGAGGCCGAAGAAGCTACTCAGGATCGGCGCCTGATTGAAAATGCGAACTATAAAGCTGGAAAGCTGATCCAGTTTGCCAATCAGCAATGTGGCGAAGCCGACGAAACTGACGATCTCGCCCACGCTGACGTTACCTTGCTTAGCCAGCAAGGCGCCGACCGCGAACACCGCTACCATAGTAATGGTGGCCGAGGCGCGGGTCAGTACCGTGAGGATCGCCCACCAGGTCAGCACCGGGTATTGCACCGACAGGAGTTGCCCCATCAGCACCCGCAGTGCCGTTGTTTCAGCATTGAGGCGGGCATAGCTCTGGACTACCGTCACGTTGCCCAGCACATCGCCGACGCGACCAAAGAGGTTTTGATTGTATTCCTCTACGGCGTTTTGGCCGCCAGTGGTGCGATTGACCACGATGGTATTGGCGATGGCATATATCACCGCCAATATGCCCAGAATGGAGGCCAGTTTCGGTTGCATCGTAATGGCGGTCGGGATCAGAAAACCGATGCTGACTACCGCTGCAAGATGTTCCCGAAGAAAGGTCAGCCAGAGTCCGAAAAGTGTGTCACTCCCGGCCAGCAGGGTGCGCACCACACTTCCGGAGCCCCGTTCAGCGTGATAGCTGACCGGCAAGGTGATGGCGCGTTCAAATGCCTTGGCCAGGGTCGTCAGCCGTTGTCGATGGGCCAGCCGGTCTGCCGCCACGGCAACGACCACACTGGCAAAAATACTAAACAAGCCCAGAATGGCCCAAAGACCAATCAGCGGAAAGGCTTCCTCGCCGCCAGCCAGCGCATCGACGACCCGGCCGAACAAAACCGGTTCGGCCAACTGAACCAGGCCGATGGCCACGTTGGCCACGACCAGACCAATCGCTAGCCATTTTTCGGACGCCAGCAGACGGAGGGCGCGCCCATAGGTTTCGACGATTTTCATCGGCGAGTTGACTGATTTTAATTAGGGGCGGGTTAGGGGCGGGTCTGCAGCGACACCTTGGTGATGCCGGCATGCTGGGCAATGGCGAGCACTTCGGCAGCCTTGCCGTAAGGGACTTGCTCATCGACTTCAAACTGAACGGTGAGTTCGGGGTTCTCGCTGTGGCGGGCGGTCAGCTTTTCGGCGAGTTGGTCGGTGGTCATCTTTTCCTTGTCGAGGTAGATCTCGCCGTTGACGTCGACGCTGACCATCGTGATAGGGGCCTGCGTGGGTGGGGCGGCCGCGACGGTCTTGGGCAGGTTGACGCCGACGGACTGGGTCAGCACGGGGGCAGTGACGATGAAGACGACGAGCAGGACCAGCATGACGTCGACCAGCGGGGTGACGTTGATCTCGCTCATGGCCTCCTGATCATTTCTGTTGCCGAAGGCCATGATCAGCCTCCCCGCTTCAGGGAGAAGCCGGTCTTCAGCGCCAGATGCAGGAAGTCGGTGGCGAAGTTCTCGAGGTCGGCTTCGGTGAGTTTGACCTTGCGCAGGAAGGTGTTGTAGGCAAGGACGGCGGGAATGGCCGAAGCAATGCCGATGGCGGTAGCGATCAGGGCTTCGCCGATAGGGCCGGCGACGACATCAAGGCTGGCGGAGCCGGCTTTGCTGATGTCCTTGAGCGCGTGCATGATGCCCCAGACGGTGCCGAACAGGCCGATGAAGGGGGCGGTGCTGCCGATGCTGGCGAGCAGGGTCAGGCCCTGTTCTACCTTGTGGCGTTCCTGCTGAATGCGTTGGCGCAGGCTGCGTTCGAGAATGTCCTGGCGATCGCCGCTGGACTGCAGGCTGGGAGCGTTGTCGCCATGGGTGTCCTGAAGGACATCGAAACCAGCCTTGGCGATGCGGGCCAGGGGGCCGGGACGATCACTCAGTTCTGCGGCGGCGGCGAGGCTGGGGGCGCTCCAGAAGGCATCGGTATAGGCGCGGTTGGCGCGCTGGAGGCGCCATTGTTCCCAGCTTTTGAGGAAGATGATGGCCCAGGCGACGACGGAGAAGCCGATCAGTAACCAGAGGGTCAGGTTGACGATGTGGCTGGAGGCAAATTCACTCATGGGTTGGGGTCTCCTGACGGTTCGAATGGGATGAGGGTGGCGTTCGGGTTACTGGGCGGAGAGCAGGTTGAAATTGATCGGGACATTGACCCAGCTGTCGACCGCCTGGCCGCCGCGCTTGGCGGGGACGAAGTGCCAATGGCTGACGGCTTCGACGGCTGAGTCATCGAGCAGGTCATGACCGCTGCTGCTGGCAACGCTGACCTGGCTGGCCATGCCATTGGCGAGCACACGGACTTTAAGAATCACTTTGCCTTCCCATTGCCGGCGCTTGGCCAAGGCTGGGTATTCCGGCTTGGGGTTGTGCAGGTAGGCTGCATTGGCCTTGGCCGGTTCATAGGTGCCACCGGGGGTGTCGGCCTTGGGGGTGGCCGATGCCGGGCGAGTGGCAGACGAGGCGGGGCTGGAGGCATTGGATTCGCTGGGGCGTGGAGAGGCAGAAGACTTTGCACTCGACGGGGCACTGGGTGTCTGCTCCGCCGGGCGGGGCGCAGGACGCGATTCCTCTTTGGGGAGCGGCGGTTTCTTCATCGGCCGTTCCACCGGCTTGATCGGGGGCAGGTTGGGGTCTTCCTCGATCTCCCGGGGGCTGGGGCGCGGCTTGGGGGGAGGGGTCGGTTTTGGCACCACCGGACGCGGGGGCTCGGCGGGTTTGGGTTCCGCCTTGGGCGGGGTTGGTGCTTTGGGGGGCGTTTTCGGCTTGGCCGGCGGGGCGGTCGGCTGGGCGACAGGCTGCGGTGTGGGCACGGATGCCGGGGGAGCTGCCACCGGCTGCGAGGCAGGTGTCAGCGTCACCTCAATGGGCGGCTTGGGCTGGGGCGGGGTTTCCGGCCGCAGATTCAGCAGATGGCGATACTGCCAGAGCACGACATGCAGCAGGGCTGACACGGCAATCACCAGGCCGTAGCGGAACAGGCGGGAATCCAGCCAGTGCTCATGGGTCACCGACTGGCTCAATCGAGTGCTTGTCATGCGGCTTTATTCCGATGAAACGTCATGCGGCTCTATTTTTGCCAGAACGCTGGTGTGAAAAGAATCAGCGCCGTGAAAATTTCGATCCGTCCCAGAAACATGGCGAGGGTACAGACCCAGGTCTGAAAATCGGTCAGGTTGGCATAATTCGAGGCTGGCCCGACCTCCCCCAGTCCCGGACCGGTGTTGCTCATGCAGGCAATGATGGCGGTAACGGCAGAGAAGAAATCCATCCCGGTCATGATCAGCGTCAGGGTGAAAATCACCACACTCATGAAATAAGCGAAGATGAACCCCAGAACTGAGAGAAGGATGCGTGGACTGACCACGGTCCCGCCAAGTTTCAGGGGGTTGATGGCGGCAGGGTGTGCCAGCAGGAACATCTGCATTTGCGTCTGCTTGACAAGAATCATGGTCCGCATCATCTTGATGCCTCCTCCAGTAGACCCCGTGCAGGGAGCGATGGAACCCAGAAACAGCATCCACAAGGGAGCAAACAGGGGCCACAGGCTGTAATCGGTGCCGGCAAATCCGCACCCGGTGCCGATGGAGACCATATTGAAACTGGTGTGGCGCAGCGACGTGAAGAAATCCTCGTAGACGCTTTCCTGCCAGAGATACAGGCTGATAGCCACGATGCTGCCCAGCATCAGAATCAGATAGGGCGTTGCCTCCATATCCAGCCTATAGGGGGCAAAGCTTTTTTCCTGCAGTGCGACGAAGTGAGTTGCGAAGTTCATGCCAGCCAGCAGCATGAAGAAACTCAACACGGCCTCAATTTCGGCTGAATCGAAATAACCCACGCTGGCGTCATGACTGGAAAAACCACCGAGCCCCATGCTGGCGAAGGCGTGGCAAATCGCGTCCAGCCAATCCATCCCCGCCCATTTGAGCGACAGGATGCAGGCCAGCGTGAACAGGGCATAGGTCAACCAAAGGTTTTTGGCGGTTTCGGTGATGCGCGGCGTCAACTTGCTGTCCTTCATTGGTCCCGGAGTTTCCGCGACATACAGCTGACGGCCGCCGACACCGAGGATCGGAAGAATGGCCACCGCAAGAACAATGATGCCCATTCCCCCCAGCCAGTTCAGTTCATGCCGCCAGAGATTGATGGCGGGGGGCAGGTAATCAAGATTGGTCAGCGTCGTGGCGCCGGTCGTGGTCAGGCCGGAGATCGCCTCGAAGTAGGCGTCGGTAAATGACAGGTCAACGATGTGGGACATTAGCGGAAAAGCGGCAAAGGCTGCCATACCCAGCCACGCCAGCACTACCAGAATGAACCCATCCCGTGCCTTGAGTTCGCGTTGAAACCGGTGGGTAAGGCCCCACAGGAACAGGCCCGCCCCGAGGGTCAGTCCCATGTCCATGAGAAAAAGCGTGGCTGTGCCATCCTCATAGGCCAGTGAGGTGATGATGGGCAACAGATAGGTCACGCTGAATACCGTCAGCATGAGGCCGAAAATGCGGGTCAGGGATAGAAGGCGGATCACGCGGGATGGCTCAATCGTCGGCGGGAACTGCGATCGGGAGATTGATGCTCGGTGGGCAACCGCACGTGATTTTCTTTTGTAATCAAAAGGATTTTCCAGTCCTATGCGCTATGCTCGCAAAGACTTGATGATGGTTCTCCCCATCCAAATGGCATTGGTCACCTGTGATCCGTTTGTTTTCAATGCCGGTAAGCCGTTGCCCGACCACGACGATTGCAGGGTGATTGGAAACGCTACTCCGGATCCCAAGCCGGTCGTCCCATGCTGTTGGGGTTGGTAAGGCCCCAGTAACCCATGTTGCCCCAAGGCCCAGAAGGCGACCAGCCGGCTTGCTGGTTCTCGGCAATCTCATGCGTGATCATCGCCTGATTGGCGCTGGCCATGTCCGCAGTCAACTGTTGCAATTGGTTGAACTCCTGCTGGCGCCCGACATACAGGCAGCTGCAAAGATCCGGGTCGGAGTAAATGTAGTAAACGTTATCCGGCCTGGGGATGCGGGTTACCCGCTCCGGCG
>Ga0172373_10005635_pt1 | contig 17084 bp, 18 predicted proteins | sample Lak10m_2_FD_114546 | JGI IMG/M metagenome (GOLD analysis project Ga0172373, IMG submission 114546) | Freshwater microbial communities from Kabuno Bay, South-Kivu, Congo - kab_092012_10m | ecosystem: Environmental > Aquatic > Freshwater > Lake | place: Democratic Republic of the Congo...
AGCGGAAAAATCGCAGTAGCCTGCGAGTTTGTTGAGAATCTTGGGGTATTCCAGTACGTTGAGGGTCTTACTGTCCATAATGGGGGATTATACTTTGTCGCAGAACAAGTCTATAGACTTGTTGCACTTAAGGAGAAAACAAAATGAGACTCAAAAACAAAACCGCCATCATCACTGGCGGTACATCGGGCATAGGCAAGGCGACGGCGTTACGGTTCGCAGAGGAGGGCGCGGACCTGATCGTCACGGGGCGACGAATCAGCCTGGGAAAGGCTGTGGAAGCAGAGTGCCGCTCAAAGGGAGTCCGATGCGTTTTTGTAGAGGCAGATCACTCAAAGGTGGAGGACTGCTTGAGAGTGGTCGAAGCCGCGATGATGGAATTCAATCGCATTGATATTCTTTTCAATAACGCGGGCATTGTCACCAGCGGAACGGCTGAAACAACAGACGAAGAGACCTGGAAGAACACAATGGATATCAACATCACCGCGGTGTGGCGCATGAGCAAACTGGTTTTGCCCTACATGCGAAAACAGGGCAAGGGCGCAATTATAAATAACGGCTCCGATTGGTCTTTGGTGGCAGGGAAGAATGCGTTTCCATACATCATGAGCAAGGGGGCGGTGGGGATGATGACGAAGGCAATGGCGCTCGATTATGCGCGTGAGGGCATTCGGGTGAATGCGGTTTGCCCGGGCGATACGTTTGTAGACCGTTGGATGGAGAAGGGCTATTTTGAAGGGTCTGGTGCGGTTTCGGTGGAAGAGGCGATGAAAGAATCGAGCGCATATATTCCGATGGGCAGGTTTGGTAAACCGGAAGAGATCGCCAATGCGGTTGTGTTCCTGGCTTCAGACGAGGCTTCGTTCGTGACGGGTCACCTGCTGCTGGTAGACGGCGGCAATACGGCGCAGTGATATACTGCGGACGATCATTGACCGTAGACCATCGTAATCCATCGTCGGTATTGGAGTCTCATGCAAAAGAAAATCATCCTATCGCTCATCCTGCTTGCCTTGCTGTCGGGTTGCACCATGCAGAACCCGTTCAAAGAGTCGCCGAATGTCATCCTTATCCTCACCGATGATCTGGATACATCTCTCATGCCGTACATGCCGCAAACCAGGCAATTAATTGGTGAGCAGGGCGCCACCTTTGAAAATTATTTCATCACTACTCCCATTTGCTGTGCCTCGCGCGCAACGTCATTGCGCGGGCAATACGCGCACAACACCGATATCCTTCAAAACTCGCCAGGGTTTGCACGTTTTTTCAAATTGAAAGAAGAAGAAGATACGCTCAATATCTGGCTGCAAAATGCAGGCTACCGCACTGCTTTGTTCGGCAAGTATCTTAATAACTATCCGGTTAATGCGGGAAGGAATTACGCACCGCCCGGCTGGGATGATTGGGGCGCCTTCCTTGCCAACACCGATGACGGCGATTTCTTTTATAACTACACGATGAACGAAAATGGAACGTTGGTTGAATACGGCGATGCGCCTGAAGAGTACAGCACCAGCGTCATCCGGGAAAAATCACTCGCCTTTATCGATGACAGCGTTAAAGCAGATGCGCCTTTCTTCCTTTTTGTTTCGGTATACGCGCCTCACGGACCAGCGACACCCGCCCCCGGGGATATCGTGGATGAAGACCTGACCTACCCGCAAAGCCCATCCTTCCGCGAGGCAGATATCAGTGACAAACCACGAATTATTCAGGCGCTCACCCAGACGGGCGATGAGTTTGACGAAGGCGATGCAAACCATATCTTTCGAAAACGGGTTGCCACTCTTGAACCCGTGGATGACTTTGTGGCTGAATTGATCCAGGTGTTGGAAGCGAACGGGCAATTGGATAACACCTACATCATCTTCACTTCTGATAATGGGTTCCATCTTGGCGAGCATCAACTTCCATCTGGCAAGGGCACTGCGTACGAGGAGGATATTCTTGTCCCGTTCATGGTGCGTGGACCGGGTATCACACCCGGCTCAACCGTGACCCAAATGGCGGCAAACATAGACCTCGCCCCCACCATCGCCGAGATGGCTGGGGCAAAGATCCCAGGCTTTGTAGATGGGCGCTCGCTTCTGCCCTGGCTGCAAGCAGATACCTCACCATGGCGCAACGGGCTGCTGATCGAATTTGGATATATCGATGAAGAAGCCATTGCCGAAGCCTTGAAAGACCCCGAAACAGATAACCTGCTCGTAGGCGTGGCAGGCGGCGCATTTCGCGGCATACGCGGCGAAAACTATGTGTATGTGGAATATGCCAACGGGGAGATCGAGTTCTACGACCTGACCAATGACCCCTATCAGTTGGAAAATCTCGCGGGTACATTAAGCGCCGAGACGCTGTCTACTTTGCATGAAAAATTGACCGCGCTGAAAAATTGCAGCGGGGCTGAATGCCAGTTATTGGAAGAAGACCTGAGCATCAACTGGTAACCGACATCACCTTACAACAACGCATTAGGAGCAAGCATGATCGTTATTTCAGACATGATGGGAACCCTGACCACCGGTTCACCCTTTTTAGGGCTGGTGGATTGGGTGAAGCACAATCAAAGCAAGGTACGCGCCGCATGGTACAAAACTCAAGTTATTCCGGCATATATCCTCGCCAAACGCGGATGGATCGACTGGCAGCAATGGGGGCAGCAGTTGATGATCGACAGCCTCGACTACATCAAGGATGCCACACCGGAGAACGTCCGCCATGCCTCAGAATGGGTGGTGGAACATGACCTGTGGAAGAACCGCCGCGAAGATGTGATTGCCAGGCTGGTTGCCCACCGTGAAAAAGGCGCAAAAGTGTATATTGCCAGCAGCGTGGTTGAACCGTTCATTGAACCGTTCGCCGCACGGATCGGGGCGCAGACGATCGGCACACCGGTTGAGATCAGAGATGGAAAATTACGCATGACCAGCGGGCTTGTGGCAAATGAAAAAAAGATCGAACAGGTACTTAGCCGCCTCGCCGTAGACCGTGTGGATGTTGCCTACGGCGATACCATTCTCGATGTGCCCATGCTCGAACATGCAGACCACCCCGTTGCCGTGTACCCCGATGCCCCCTTGCGAAAGATCGCAACCGAACGCGGCTGGGAGATCATCGGCGGGAACGGCGCCGAGTGGTACGGAAAATAGCCATATCGCCTGATACTTAATTCACCATGATAAACAAAGATAAACAGGGATGATAAAAATCTTTGTTTATCTCTGGTTAAAAAATAGTTCTACGTAAGTTCTACCTAATATAGAGAGGAAAAACCCAAATGGAACAAACAACCATTCGCAGGTCAAGAAAAAGACGCGCCGAGAGCAAGGTCTATTTATGTGCGCCGGTCAATTCGCTGGTCGAAGGCATCTACGAGCAGAACATCCCTTTCCATGAGATCCGCAAACACGGCGATATGGGGCTGGGAACTTTCAACGACCTCGACGGCGAAATGATGATGGTGGACGGCGAGATATACCGTGTCGGCGCGGACGGCAAAGTAAACCTGATCGAAGACGATGATGTTTGCACCCCCTTCGCCTGTGTCACCTTTTTCAACCCCGCCAGCGACGAAGAATTTGCAGGCGAGATGAATTATGAAGACTTCTTGCGGTGGATGATGAACCTGATGCCTTCGCCCAACATCTTTTATGGTTTCCGTATTACCGGCGAATTCGATTATGTCAAAACACGCTCGGTACCCAGGCAGGAGAATTACCGTCCGTTGGTGGAGGTGGCTGCCGAACAACCCACCTTTGAGTTTCACAACGTCAGCGGGAAAATGGTCGGGTTTTACACGCCATCCTTCATGTCGGCATTGAGCGTGCCGGGTGTACACCTGCATTTTCTTACCGAAGATAAAACCAGCGGCGGACATTTGCTCGCCTGCCACCCACGCAAGATAAAACTGGAACTGCAATATCTTTACACGCTCGAACTCTCCCTGCCTGCCAACCTGGATTATCTCACCTGGGATTTCCAGCGCGACATCGGCAAAGACCTCGACAAAGCCGAAAAATAAACATGCACAAATACGATGAATTCACCCACAACGAACTTGCGCCTCGTCTTGCACCCGGGGAAGGGATCGAACTCACAGGCTTTCTCTTCACCCAAACTGTGGGCGGGGTGATCGCCAGCGGCGGTTTGAGTTTGATCGGCGGCGGCTACTACTTTGCCGCCCTCACCCGCAGACGTTTATTCCTGATCGCCACCGAAATGGGCGTGACCTCACTGAAGCTGATGAACAAGCAAACCAGCGAAATTCCGCTGGCAGAGATCAAGTCCATCAAGCCCAGCGGATTCTTGAACCAAAAAATGATCGCCATCGAGCTCAAAGATGGCAGCACGCTCGTCTTCCGCCTGAACACACTCGCAACCCACTACGCTGCCGGGCAAAAACAATTTATTGAACGGTTGATTCAATTGGCAACCCCGTAGGGGCGACCCTCGCAGTCGCCCTTTTTTACACACACAAGGACAGGGGCACCCACAGGGCTTAGCCCTGTCCCTACGGTACGACTGTACGCCAAACGATATTCAACACCTGCAAACCAGTTTCACGGTGGATCGCTTTCGCATCATCCGTCAAATAAATATCGCCCTGAAGCGGTCTGTCCTGGCGGGTATACAACCCGCGGTTGGGCAAGCCTGAAACCGCCGCCCAAAAATTCCAGAGCGGCAGATCGTATTCGGCAGCAAGCATCGCCATATCGCGGTTAACGCGATTATCTTTTTCGCGGTTATCGGCTTTGGTGGCAAGGATGGGCACGACACCTTGTTCCAACAACTGGTCGATCACACGCCGTAAATACTCGGTGTTGCGAGACTCAAAATGCGAACCGATCTGAATGATCACAAATGACGGGCGATGCACACGCAGCTCACACAGCACCGGCGTTTCACCAAACTCACAGCCAAATTGCCCGCGATGCCACTGATCCCACAACAATGCGCCGGGCGTGGTGCCATCTTGTGTGGTGGAACTCTCACGGTTGAACGACCCGTTGAAATGCGCCACTGCCTCTTGCAGTTCAGGCGAAAGCCCTGCCACAAGAGCATCATCCGTTTCATACATGCCAAAGAACTCACCAGGTCGCGCCTGACAATCACCAAAGATCGAAAACGCCCCCGGGTCATTTCCCAGCGCAAGCCCTTTTTCGTAGATCGCGCGGATATTTGTATCGGGTGCAGGCAAGATCGGCAAATCCATCCACGCATCTGATTCAGATGCCAGCGCAGATGCGCCCGCCGGTGTGGATTCGGTCATGGTGACGGTTGCCTGCACAGTTACCACCGCCTCTTTCGTGACGGTGGGCGGGCGCGGCGTTGCAATGCTTTTCCCCGCCGTGGGCACGGTTCGGGCAGGTGTTGCGGTGGGTTGCGCCGTTGGCGTGAGGGTGGTGTTTGGGGTACAGGCGATCAGCAAAACCGATAACGTAAAAAATAATATTCGTTTCATATTCTCGTAGGGACACCTCTCGCGGGTGTGAATTTACGCCATCAAGGGCGACTGTGTACCCCTTCGTGGCACATAAGGTCGCCCCTACGCGTTCCAAACCTCGGCGAATTTCAAAATGCGCGGACGAATATGGAACGCATCCGGGTCGGCTTGCGGACGTTTGGACTTGATCAACTCCATCGCCGCCAGCGGATTCATCCCCTGCGCGATCAGCACCGCCGCACCCATCGTCACACCGCGATGGATGCCATACGCGCAATGAGTATAGACCTTGCCGCCGTTCTGAATGGTTTCAAGCGCAGCTTTTGCCCCACGCACGAGCGGACGGATGGGAATCGGTATCAGCGGCGTATCAAAGGTTGGGAGCCAGAGCCGCTCCATGGGAGTCGGATGCGGGTCTCGGTGCGGCATCCGCTCGAAGCGCATGTTCAACACCAGGCGCACGCCCAAATCCCGCAGGGTATCGTAATCCCGTTTATGAGGCGTGGTACCGATGAAAAGGTCATCAGTGATGAGGGAAAAGTTCATACGAAAAGGATAACATAAACAAAAAAGAACTTGGCTGATTGCCAAGTCCTTTTGCTTTTTATCTCTTCCCTTCCGCCACTTGAAGTGCCATTGATTTTCTCTGTTTGTATTTCTTCGCTGGCATTTTATCCATCAATTGAATAAGCGAACGCAAGGCTTCATTGACCGATTCCGAATCGGGGAAATATTCAAGCACATCCGGCGCAAGCAGGACGGTCCCTTCCGCAAGGGTGTAATGCTTGACTTCAATTGTCCCATCTTTTTTCTGGACATGGACGGTATAGCCCTTGTCCAGCGGACGGTAAAACTTTCCACGCTCGGCTTTGCTGAAATCATATTCAGCACGCATTTCTTCGCTTTTCTTTTTCTTATTTGTTTTCATATTTTTTCTTTTCGGCTTTGGTCGCCTTTCTTGCGCTTATCAAACGGATCCTGGCCTTGCGGAATGTATGGATAACCGTTAATAACCTTGCGATCACAGACTTTCCAATGGAAACAAATCGCTCTTCGTTCTCCGAATGGTCAGGATCTGAAATTGTAGCCATGTTTGGGTCATTGAAAATCGTTGCGGCTTCATCGAAACTCACACGATGCTTCTTCAAATTACTTTCCGCCTTTTCATCGTCCCATTCAAACTCAGAGTCTTCCATGTCGCCTCACTGCACAAATTATACCTGACCAAACCCATCCCCCAACTCCCTTTTTTATGCTAGACTCACGTCAATTCATACCCTACTCCCTATTCACCATTACCCAATTCCCAATTTACAAACCTACCAACCCCCAATGGAAACCCTCTCCTCCGCCCTAGACCCGCAATCCCCCGAATTCAAAGCCAACACAGACCACAACAAATCTCTCGCCCAAGAACTCAAGAAACACCTTGCCCACGTCCGTGAAGGCGGCGGCGAGAAGTATCGCAAACGCCACGAGGAGCAAGGCAAGTTATTCGTGCGCGAACGCATCGAACGTCTGCTCGACCCGGGCGCGCCCTTCCTTGAACTTTCCGCATTGGCGGCGCATGACCTTTACAAAGGTGAAGCCCCAGGCGCGGGTATCGTCACCGGCATTGGGCGGGTTTCAAACCGTGAAGTGCTCATCGTCGCCAACGATGCCACCGTCAAAGGCGGCTCGTACTTCCCGATGACGGTCAAGAAGCACCTGCGCGCCCAACAGATTGCCGAAGAAAATCATTTGCCCTGCCTCTACCTCGTAGACTCTGGCGGGGCAAATTTGCCTTTCCAAGATGAAGTCTTCCCCGATGTCAATCACTTCGGACGCATCTTTTACAATCAGGCGCGTATGTCTGCCAAGCGCATTCCGCAGATCGCGGCGGTGATGGGTTCCTGCACCGCGGGCGGCGCGTACGTTCCGGCGATGAGCGATGAAGCGGTCATTGTCAAAGGCGCGGGGACAATCTTCCTCGGCGGACCTCCATTGGTCAAAGCCGCTACGGGAGAAGATGTCACAGCCGAAGAGTTGGGCGGTGCCGATGTCCACACGCGTAAATCGGGCGTAGCCGATCATTTTGCAGAAGACGATGACCACGCGATTGAAATTTTACGTAGCATCGTTGAAACATTACCGCGCGGACACGTACATTCGCATCTTTCTGGGCTCGATGTTGCTCCACCCGAGGAGCCTTTGTACCACGCCGACGAGTTGTACGGCGTCCTGCCGCGCACCTTCAAAGAGTCCTTCGACGTCCGCGAGATCATCGCCCGCATCGTGGACGGTTCCAAATTCCGCGAGTTCAAATCGCGCTACGGCACGACTCTCGTCTGCGGATTCGCGAGAATCCACGGCTACCCTGTCGGCATCATCGCCAACAACGGAGTCTTGTTCAGCGAGTCTGCGCTCAAAGGGACGCACTTCATCGAACTGTGCGACCAGCGCGGAATTCCACTTATCTTTTTGCAGAACATCACCGGCTTCATGGTCGGCAAGGAATACGAAACCGGCGGCATCGCCAAAGACGGCGCGAAGATGGTTCATGCCGTGGCAACGACAAGAGTTCCAAAACTGACCATTGTCATCGGCGGCTCGTTTGGTGCAGGCAACTACGCCATGGCGGGTCGTGCCTACGGCTCCAACTTCCTGTGGATGTGGCCCAATGCGCGCATCTCCGTTATGGGCGGGGAGCAAGCCGCAAACGTGATGCTCACCATCAAACAAGATCAACTCGTCAGAGAGGGTAAACCAGCCCTAAACGTGGAAGAAGCGGAAGAGTTCAAACGTCCGCTGTTGGAAAAGTACGAACGTGAGGGCAGTCCCTATCATTCCTCCGCCCGCATTTGGGATGATGGTGTGATCGACCCCGCTGATACCCGTCAGGTGTTGGGCTTGGTATTATCCGTTGTGCTGAATGCGCCAAAGGAAGATGGCGGATTTGGCGTTTTTCGAATGTAATCCCGAAGGGATGGCAGGATTATAGAGAATGGGCATGGCATTTCCAAATCCCGAAGGGATGACATAGCTCTGACACCCCTTCGGGGTTAAAAATAAATAATCTGAAATTCTACAATCATTTCACTCCTTCGGAGTTGCGTAAACCAACAAAAGGATCGTAACTATGACATTCGAAAAATCGAACGAAAGCCCCCATCACTTTTTTGCCCAACTTGCCGGGAACTGGCAGGGAACTTCCAAACTCTGGCTCGAACCAGACACACTTGCCAACGAAGCCCCCATCGTCGGCACGATCCCACTTGTATTAGATGGACGCTTTGCACTCTTCCTGTATCAATCCTCCATCGAAGGTGAAGCGCAGCACGGTATGTTCACCTTTGGGTACAACACGCAATCGAACCAATACGAAGCCAGTTGGGTGGATTCCTTCCACAACAATACTTCTATCATGTTCTGCACAGGCAACCCGCATGATAATGGGTTTACGGTCCTCGGCTCCTACCCCGACCCCACCGGCGGACCCGACTGGGGCTGGCGTACAGAAGTTGCATTGTTGGGTCAAGAACTGATCATCACCGCATACAACATCATGCCTGATGGCATGGAAGCCAAAGCAACAGAAATAACATTAAAACAGATCAAGGACAGCTAACAGCCATGGCAAAAAATTATGAATATTACGGAATGATGGTCGCATATTGGGATCTGTTGCGCGGTGATACCTCCGGTTGGGAAGACCGCACCATGTTTATCGAATTGATCAAAAAATATGGTCAACCCGTGTTGGATGTCGGCTGCTCAAGCGGTCGTTTGCTCCTCGACTTCCTCGCACAGGGCATCGATGTGGACGGTGTCGATATTTCACCCGAAATGATCGCGCTTTGCGAAAAAAATGCCGCCAAGAAGAACCTCTCACCCAAGCTATACACCCAAAGCATGGATGAATTAGACCTGCCGCGCACATACAAGACCATCCTTATCCCATCCAGTTCGATCCAACTCTTATTAAAACCGAACCAACCTCAGCAGGTATTAAAGCGCTGTTTGGCGCACCTTGAACCCGGCGGGGCGCTCATTTCACCATTTATGACCCTTTGGGTCGAAGGCGACCCGCTCGACAGCGGCTTCACTCAAGAAGCCGTCCGACCCGAAGATGGAGCCACGATCCGCAGAACCGGATGGGCACGTTACAACCCTGAAACAAAAATGGAAAACACCCACGACACATGGGAAGCCCTCAAGAACGGCGTGCTGGGTGAAAGCGAAGTTCACATACAAACCCCTGCAACCCTGTCCTATACCCAGGCAGAAGCGCTTCATTTATTCAATGAAGCTGGTTTCTCCAAGGTTGAGATCTACAGCGAATTCACATTCAACCCGGTTAAACCTCAAGACACACTCTTCACACTGGTAGGGATCAAATGAAAATCCTCGTACTCGGCGGAACACGCTTTGTGGGGCGGCACATTGTCACACTGGCGCGCGCCATGCGGCACGAACTGACCATCTTCAACCGCAATCAAAGCAACCCGGGGCTCTTCCGCCGTATCGCCACACCGATCCATGGCAACCGCGAAACCGACCTCGACAAACTCAAAGGCGAATGGGATGTCGTGATCGATACCTGCGGTTACCTGCCGCGCATTGTCAAAAAATCTGCCGAGGCATTAAAAGACAGGGTCGGGCGATATGTTTTCGTCTCCAGCATATCGGTCTATGCCGATTTCAAAAAGAACGGCATAAACGAAAGTTACGCGGTGGGCAAACTGCAAAACGAAAGCGTTGAAGAGATCACCGGCGAAACCTACGGTCCGCTCAAAGCGCTGTGTGAAAAAACCGTGCAAGATGTATACGGCACCGAATCCATCATCATCCGCCCGGGGCTTATTGTCGGACCGCACGACCACACAGACCGCTTCACGTACTGGCCCGTCCGAATTGCACGCGGCGGCGATGTTCTCGTCCCAGACCGCCCCGACGCGATGACCCAGATCATTGACGCGCGCGATCTGGCATACTTTATCAACAGCCTTATTCTCAAAAGCGGCACAGGCACATTCAACGTCACCGGCAACCCCATCACGCTCAACACCATCTTTGAAACCTGCAAACGCGTCAGCAAAAGCGATGCCCGCTTCAAATGGGCGCCGGTGGAATTCCTCGAAAAACATCATGTCGAACCATGGAGCGATATGCCCGCATGGCTCCCTGAAACCGGGGAAAACGCAGGTGTTTCCAATGTAGATATCTCACGCGCATTAAATGCCGGGCTCACCTTCACCCCGCTTGTGCAAACCATCAAAGATATTTACGAATGGGAAACCGAGCGCCCCGCAGGGAGTGAACTAAAAGCAGGCTTGAAAACCGCACGCGAAAAAGAATTACTGGAGCTGCTGCGTGTTCAATAAGATCCTCATCGCCAACCGCGGCGAGATCGCCATCCGCATCATGCGCGCCTGCCGCGAACTCGGCATCCAAACCGTCGCGGTATATTCCGATGCCGATAAAAACGCCCAACACGTCCAATTCGCCGATGAGGCGGTTCACATCGGCAATGCCGCACCCAAAGAATCGTATTTAAATGCGGATGTCTTGATCCAAGCCGCTCGCAACTCTCAAGCCGAAGCCATCCACCCGGGCTATGGATTCCTCTCAGAGAACGCCTCTTTCGCCGCCGCAGTTGAATCAGCGAACCTGACCTTTATCGGTCCCTCAGCCGATTCGATCCGCGCCATGGGCGATAAAGCCGAATCAAAAATATTGATGAAGCAGGCAGGCGTGCCCACTGTGTCCGGCTACGAAGGGCTGGAGACATACGACGAATTCAAAAAAGCCGCAAAAGAAATTGGCTACCCCGTCCTTATTAAAGCCTCGGCAGGCGGCGGCGGCAAAGGGATGAGGGTGGTGAACGAAGAAAGCGAATTAAAAGAAGCCATCGAGCTTGCCAGGCGCGAGGCACAAAACTCTTTTGGCGACGAACGCCTGCTTATCGAAAAATATCTCGCAAATGCACACCACATCGAAATTCAAGTCTTTGGCGATAAACACGGCAACCTCGTCCATCTCTTCGAGCGCGAATGCTCTGTGCAGAGACGCCACCAAAAGATCATCGAAGAATCCCCTTCCCCATTGCTCACCCCCGAACTGCGAGAAAAAATGGGGCAAGCCGCAGTTGCCGCCGCAAGAGCAGTTAACTACAGCAACGCCGGAACCGTCGAATTCATCTTTGACCCAAAACTTGCCCTGAGCGGAGACGAAGGATTCTACTTCCTCGAAATGAACACCCGCCTGCAAGTGGAACACCCCGTCACAGAACTTGTCACCGGTCTCGACCTTGTTCATTGGCAAATCCGCATCGCGGCGGGAGAAAAATTCCCATTCACTCAAAGCGACCTGCACCAACATGGTCACGCCATCGAGTGCCGTGTCTACGCCGAAGACCCCTCGACTGGCTTTTTACCCAGCACCGGCAAACTGCTGCAATTTATTCAACCGCAAGGACCGGGCATTCGTGTTGATTCTGGGTTTGCGGCTGGTGATGAAGTCACCCACTTTTATGACCCCTTACTGGCAAAGCTCATTGTCTATGCTGGCAGCCGCGAAGATGCCATCAAACGTATGAAGAACGCGCTCAACGATTTCATTATCCACGGTGTGGTGACAAATATGGATTACATGCACGCCGTCCTTGAAACGGATGATTTCAAACAAGGCAAAGTCTCTACGCGTTGGGTTGAAACCAATTTTGGCGAATGGGCTGTCCCTCAGCCTGAACTTCACGCTCTCATCGCCGCCGCGCTGGCAGATGTGGTCTTCGTGGGCGGCAAGACGCAACCCGCTGTTTCCAATGAAACCGACCCTTTCAACCCGTGGAAGCAGACCGGGAATTATAGGAATTGACAACCATGTCATTGCGAGGGCGCACTTGTTCTTCGCCCGAAGCAATCTCCACATCCCATAAGATTGCTTACCCTAACGGGCACACGTCGTCGGGGAGAGCACCCTCCTGCAATGACAGAAAACGCATATGAAAACAACCTTTGACGCCCAAACTATTGAACTTACCCCCTCTGGCGAGAATTTCACTGCGCAGGTGGATGGCAAAACGATCTCCATTCAAATTGTCCGTGCAGCGAACGGGCGCATGGATCTGCTTGTGGATGGTCAGCGTGTGACAGCGCATGTCTCTGCAGATATGGCGAAGCGCTGGGTGACGGTGAACGGGCAGACGCTGATGCTCACGAAAACATCGGGCGCAAAACAAGGCGTCAGGCACGATCATGCCGGGGGGCTTATTGCCCCAATGCCGGGGCAGATTCGAAGCGTTGCTGTCAGCGTGGGAGAGGCTGTAAAGAAGGGTCAAACCCTGCTCACGATGGAGGCGATGAAGATGGAAATCCGCATTCAGGCTTTGAAGGATGGAGTGGTGAAATCGGTTTCGGTGACGCAGGGGCAGACGGTGGAACGGGAACAGATATTGGTGGAAGTGGAGTAATCAAAAAAGCGCCCGCGTAACGCGGGCGCTTTTTATATGGTTTGAAATTACCGCCAGAAATTTTGCGTGGCGGGGATCACGCGCAGCGCTACATCGAGCAGTAAGCCAAGCATGAAGAGGGAACCAAAAGAGCGGTTATTACGGAAACTGATTGGCGCGAAGTAGAGGGGCCATCCGCCCTGACCTTCGGGAAAACCTTCGGGGCGGGTTTCTGGCTTGGGTTTTGAAAGCGCCGGTAAACTTTCACGCAGGGAGGGCAATGCAAGCAGAACAATGAGCATGATGGGCGTGAAGAATTTTGTGGCAATCAAATAGCCGGTAAAGAGGTATGGCAGGATCATCATTGCCATGATGGCGTAGCGGGCGGCTTTTTCGCCGATGACCACGGGCAGGGTGTAGATCTTCTTGGCTTTATCCACGTTGATCTTGTCGATGTGCTTGCCAAAGATGACAGTGGTTACGCCAAGAACATAGGGCAGGCTGGCGATCACCACTTCCCATTTCCATTCGCTGGTGAGAACGTAGTAGCCGCCGCCGATCATGAGCGGACCCCAAACCATGAGTACAGCCACTTCACCGAGGGCAAGCCCTTTGAGGGGCCATGTGTAGAACAGGACGAAGAACGAGCCAAGCCCAAGCAATATCCAGGTGGTGGTGTTGAACTCGGTCTGCCAGACGAGGTACAAGCCTGCGATCAGTGCCAGAATGCCGGTCACAGCGAAATAGGTTAAGTGCTGGCGTTGGGTCATTAAGCCGGAAGCCACAGGTTGGGCGCCGTACATGGTGCGATAGTAATTGTCTTTATCGACCCCACGGACAAAATCGGTGTAATCGTTGAAGATGTTATTGCTGGCATGAGCCATGATGAGACCAAAGACCAGCGCCAGCCAGAGCGGGAAGTTGAAGGAATCATCACGCCAGGCAAAAAGCCCAGCCAGAGCGGCAGAAATAAAGGTCATGATGAGAACTGCGGCGCGGGTGGAGATGAGCCACTTTGAAATGATATCGAGTGCATCCCACTCTTCCTTTGAAACTTCGGGGATGACGTTTAATGCTTTTTTCCACATAGCAAAATTCATAGTATTCTCTCCTGATTAATTTTCGTGATTATATCTAATTAGTCCGAATTTTCTATATCGCACATGAATATCCTGACTATCTCCCGCGTTTTATTCGCCCAATTCCGGGATGGGTTGCATGGGTTTTCGGTGTGCCACGATGTTTTCAACCCAGAAGATGATCAACGCCACCCAAACGATGCTGAAACCAATAAGGTGTTCGTGATCAAAAGGTTCCTTATAAAGGAATACCCCAATTAAGAACTGAATGGTCGGGGCAAAGTATTGCAGAATGCCGATCATATTCAAGGGAATTTGTTTTGCAGCGGAAGCAAACAATAGCAGCGGGACGGTGGTCACAAGCCCTGCGCCAACCAGTAAGAGGTCAATTTTCAGCCCGTTGTGCAGGAATCCGCCAGTGCCGTTCAGTTGTACAAAAATAAGATAGATCAACGCAAAGGGGAAAACAATACCAGTTTCGAGGGTCAAGCCATATGCGGAACCGAGCGGGGAGAGTTTTTTGACCAAGCCATAAAGCCCAAAAGTAAACGCCAACGAGAGGGCGATCCACGGCAGGCTGCCATAAGCGAAGGTGAGGTAGATCACCCCAATGGCGGCAATGGCAATCGGCAGCCATTGCAACGGTCGCAGCCGTTCACGCAAAAAGATGACACCGAATAAAACGCTCAACAATGGGTTAATGAAGTAACCAAGGCTGGTTTCGACGATAAACCCCGCGTTCACACCCCAAACGTAAATAAGCCAGTTACATGAAAGCAAAACACCGGCAATGGCATAGATTCCAATCGTTTTCGGGGTAAAAGCCAATGAGCGGAAATCTCTCCAACTGCCTGTGACAAGGATGAAAATTACAAGCAGGGCAAATGACCAGACAATGCGGTGACCAATTACCTGCAAAGCAGGGAGCACATGCAGCATTTTCCAATAGATGGGGAAAAAGCCCCACATTAAGTATGTAGCAATACCGTACCAAATACCTTTATTCATAGTTCTCCATGTTTAGGCACAAAAATAGCCGCAGAGGGCGTTTGTTTCCATGCTCTCTGCGACCCATAACTTAACAACACAAGTACGGCTTTACAGTTTCCGCATAAACCATCGTCCCTTGGCAACCATATCCACATCTTCTGCAAATTCTCCGGCAGTGGCATAACGCTCGGCGGGGTCTTTTGCCATTGCCTTGGCGACCACCTCCTGCCATATGGCAGGCAAATTGCTTTTGATGGTACGCATATCGGGAACGGGAAGTTCCACATGGGCGTTAACCAATTCTGTGGTGGAACTGCTTGAGAAGGGTAATTGTCCTGTCAATAGGCGGTAAAGCGTAACGCCCAGAGCGTAAATATCAGAGCGCCCGTCTAGGGGTTTCCCTTGCACTTGTTCAGGGCTCATATAGGCGGGGGTACCCACCAGCCATTCACCTTCATCATCAGCAACCGATTGCGACTTGGCAATGCCAAAATCAGAAAGAAAGGCTTCACCGGTTGAATCGAACAAAATATTGGAAGGTTTAATATCGCGATGAATGATGCCTCTTTCATGCGCGGCATCCAGGGCGCTTGAGACCCGCTTAAAGATATGCGCCATCTCAGAGGTCTTGAGCGCTTCCTTGCTCAAACGGTCTTGCAGGCTGCCCCCAGACATGTGCCGCATGATAATGTAAGGCTGCTGTCCATGCCAGCCAAAATCGTAGATCGGCACAATACAGGGATGCTCCAAAGCGGCAATGATCTCCGCTTCTTTTTGAAAGAACTCACGGTAAACATCTTCCATGGTACGGCTGTATATCAACACCTTGACCACAACATGCCGCTGAATGTACGGGTCTTTTGCCAAAATAATAACGCCCATGCCCCCCGTTGCAAGTTCTTTCTCAATTTCATATCGTCCAACTGTGGTTGCGCTCATCTTTTCTCTCCGATAAAAATGAAATTGGTCTGCCTAGGAGGTGTACCACGGGTGATTTTACCCCCAATCACCAGACCAACGTCAACTCAATTCATTCAGGGTGCGCTAAAAGTTTGCAGATGAAATACTCCCTACACCGATTCATCAACAAGTCCCTTCAGATTTTTTTGCAAAAAATAAAAAAACGGGCAGAGGTTCTCTGCCCGGAAAGCAAACTCATTTTTTATATTTACACCCTGCGCAAACGCAGACTGTTCGTCACTACAAAGACACTACTGAACGCCATGGCGCCAGCAGCGAGCATCGGGTTCAAATATCCAAGCATTGCAGCGGGGATGAGGATGATGTTGTAGATGAACGCCCAAAACAAATTTTGCTTGATGGTCGTAACCGTCTTGCGAGACAAACTTATCGCCCGCGACACGCCGCGCAAGTCACCGCTCATCAAGGTTACGGGCGCGGCAGCCATGGCTACATCAGTTCCCGTTCCAATGGCAAGCCCCACATCAGCTTGGGCGAGAGCGGGAGCGTCGTTGACGCCATCCCCCACCATCGCAACTACAGACGATTGACCATGGACGATGGACGATTGCAACTTCTTGACTTCAGCAGATTTGCCTTCGGGTAAAACTTCGGCAAGAACTGTATCAACGCCAACCTGTTTGGCAATCGCTTCGGCGGTTTTTTGGTTGTCGCCAGTGATCATCGCCACTTTCAAGCCCATCTTGTGCAGGTCAGCAATCGCATCTTTCGAGCTGTCTTTGATGGTATCTGCCACCGCAATGATTCCCGCCGCAGTATGATCAATGGCAACCAGCATTGCAGTCTTCGCTTCAGATTGAAGACGTACCACTTCGGATTCGAGACCGCCTAACGAGATTCCTCTCGCCTCGAACATTCTCTTGTTCCCGACAATGACGCTTCTCCCTTCCACCTCGGCTTGAACGCCATGCCCAGCCTCTGCCTTAAACCCAGCCGGTTCCACCAACGTCAACCCGCGGGTTGTGGCTTCTGCCCAGATCGCTTCACCAAGCGGATGTTCACTTCCTTTTTCGACAGATGCGGCGAGACGAAGTAATTCGTCATTGGTAATTGGTAATTGGAGATTGGTAATTATGTCTGTTACGGCAGGCTGTCCCTTGGTAATCGTTCCGGTTTTATCGAGAACCACTACGCTAACTTTCCCAGCGCGTTCCAA
>Ga0172373_10005638_pt1 | contig 17080 bp, 13 predicted proteins | sample Lak10m_2_FD_114546 | JGI IMG/M metagenome (GOLD analysis project Ga0172373, IMG submission 114546) | Freshwater microbial communities from Kabuno Bay, South-Kivu, Congo - kab_092012_10m | ecosystem: Environmental > Aquatic > Freshwater > Lake | place: Democratic Republic of the Congo...
CAACCAGGGCCCGTAACAGCCTGAAGGTGCATGGCACCTGCAGCGCTGGAGAGGGCGTTGTTGGACTGTCTGCAGCGTTCTTTTGCCCGCAGTCTGCCGCCCAATGGCCTTGACTTTCTTGCAGGAGGGGGGCGCCGGGAGGGCGAAGCTCCTGCTGAGCCGCATCCCTGCCGCAAGGACTGCGGCGATCCCCGCTGCTTCGCAAAATCGCTGGCGATCGCTTACAGCGCGGACCAGCGTTCGGTGGCTCGGCAGGAGCATCACCCTCCCGGGTCTTCATTCATCTGTTCACTGGATTCCAGAGAACTTCAAGGCCATTGGAGCCTCGCCCCCTGTGTCACCTCCGCTGCGCCGAATTCGAGCACTCGGGCAGTCCTGTGACCACACGGCACTGACATGTCCCCACGTACCTCTCAGCACGACTGAGCTCTGAGTCCCGTTTGACCAGTACACGTCTTTCCTCGCAGAAATCCCAGGAAAAACCAGGAAAACTGATCGATAGTTCGGAATAGCCCGATATATTTGAGCATGAGGGGCAAAGCCATGGCAAACGTTGAACCACGACTGACAGACCTGGATTCATTATCGCAAGCGGCAGAGTGTCTGCGCGTGCTGGCCCATCCACATCGACTGCGGATGATTCAGATGCTGTTGTCCGGGAACTACACGGTCGGCGAATTGGCAGAAAGTTGTGACCTGCCCACTGCCATGGCCTCCGAACACCTGCGTCTGATGCAGCGATGTGGCTTCCTCGACAGCGAGAAGGACGGCCGCAGGGTCTTCTATCAAGTCGTTGAACCGCACCTGAAGAACATCATGAAGTGCATCGAAGAGCGTTTCGACAAACGTAGCACAGCATAACCGTCTTTTTTTAACATGTCGGAACCCTCCGAGTTTTCTACTGATTTGGGACCATATCCACCTACCGGGAGCCAGTCATGAGCATCACCACCATCACCCCACAAAAGTTGTCCGAACTCATCCACTCCGGCGCTGCGGTCGAACTGATCGATGTGCGAACGCCTGTGGAGTACCAGGAAGTGCATGTGGGTTCAGCCCGGAATGTCCCGCTGGATCAGTTGAATGCTGCGCAGGTCGCTGCCGGACGGAGCGGCGCAGAGCCGCTTTACATCATCTGTCGGTCGGGCAGTCGTGGCAGACAGGCGTGCGAGCAGTTCCTCGCCGCCGGTTACATGAATGTAGTGAACATTGAGGGCGGAACTCAGGCGTGGGATCAGGCGGGGTTGCCTGTAGTTCGGGGTAAGAAGGCTATCTCGCTGGAGCGACAGGTTCGGATCGCTGCCGGGTTGCTGGTGCTGACGGGATCGGTCCTTGGATACATCGTCAGTCCCTGGTGGATCGGACTGTCCGCATTCGTCGGAGCGGGTCTCACGTTCGCCGGGATCACGGATACATGTGGCATGGGAATGCTGCTTGCCCGGATGCCGTGGAATCAGGTTCCGAAGTCACCTTCGACCGTTGGTGCAGGCACCGGGGCTACGTGTGCCCGATAGTCCACCCGCTGCGGCGGAAGGGCTGCGGATCACCGGCACCGCCGAAACGCACATTCAGGCCGACTTCGTCTCGGGGTCGCGGGAACTCGCCGACAGTATTGTTGCGAAGCGTTACCTTTCCGACGAAGGTCCCGATGGCAATCTTCACCGGCGACTTCGTGTTCGTCGGCTCGATCGGTCGTCCGGACCTGCTGGAGTCGGCGGCGGGTTCGTCATTGTTCCTGCCCTCGTGCTGTTCAGCGGCATATCGATTCATCGTGCCGTCGGGACTTCTCTGATGGTTATCGCGCTGGTCAGTGTGTCCGGCGTCTCTGCACAAGCGTGGGCTGGTCGGGGCATCGATCCTGTCGTGACGACGCTATTCGTCGCTGAGTCGTGGACCTCGTCACTCACTCGCTCGCGAACTGTTGCTGTAATTTACCGCTGGCCGGCCGGTGCCAGCAAATGCCAGAAGGACAGGACTGCCAGTCCGCAGTAGATCAGGGCACAAGCGGCAAGACACAGGCATCGCCACAGCGGCGGACGCACCTCGACTGGCAGGAAACGCAGATTGACTCGCAGGATTTGAATCGCACCAATCGCAAGGATGGGGCTGGCAAGCAGTCCCAGAACTTTGAAAAGGCTCAGAGCACTGTCACCCAGCCAGAGGGCAGCAACGCCCCAGATCGTAAACAGCATCAGCAGACAGAAATAAATTGTGCCCGCTTTGTATCGCCGCAGGCCGGGCCAGCCTGCCCACAGCGCGTCCGTACAGACTCGTGTCAGCACATCTGTATTGCCCAGTTGTGTCGAAAACAGGATCCAGAAACCGTTCAGCAGTGCCAGTCCCCAAAAGCCCGGCCAGAGCTTCTGGGCCATGTACTGAGCCTGAAATGCTCCGGCCGCAGTGTCCGCTGGGATGTTGTCCGGCGTGATGATTGCCTGAGCAAGATTGACATTCAGGTACATGCCCAGAACACAGCCTCCCGCCCAAAGAACCGACTGATCCAGCAGCGAATATTTCCACCATGTTCGCCACCGTTCCAGATTACCCGACGTTGGCTGGAAAATTGTTCCAACGGCCGCCACCGAATGGCCGTCGCCACGCAGCATGCTCCCAATCGAACCGGACCAGCGACCCATTCCAAGTCCCTTGTCACGAGTCCAGTTTGAAATCGCCAGATTTCCCAGCCCACCGGATCCGGCCGTGGCTGCAAACACGCCCAGCAGAACCCAGTCAGCATTTTCCGGGATGACTCCGGGAGTCACGAATCCACGTGCGGTGCGAATCCAGGTCTCCGCGGGAACGAAGAGACAATTGGCGACCACAAGAAACGCGAAAATGGCAGCCACCATGGCCCACGAAAGCTTCTCAAGTATCCGCTCAATCGATCGTCCCGACTGCAGCAGAAGAACGCTGAGCAGCAGCACACCGACGGCGATTCCGAAGAGCACGAGCCGATCGGCGCCTCCGGAATCCGGAAGCCCGCCGCGACGGGCCGTCAGCAGCACGTTGGCGCAGCTGAGTGCCATTGCAGGGGTTGCCAGCTGGGCGGCCCCGACGAGAATATAGAAGATCGCCCAGAAACGTGACCCCGGATGCAGCCGCATGATTCCGGTCAGCACAGGCTCGCCGGTGCACAGCGCGTAGCGAATGGCCTCGAGGTTGAAGATCATCTGCAGAAAAATGCCCAGCGTCGCCACCCACAGAATGCTCGGGCCATATCTGACGGTTGTCAGGGGCCCGACAATCCATTCGCCGCCGCCGATGGATCCTGCCAGCAGAATCGCACCCGGACCGATTGTCCGAAGGATATTGCGGAAGGAAATCGGGAGCGGCTCCGGGACCTCGCCTACTCGCCATGGCGGCAAGTTCCCGTGGTTGGAGCCGGACCACACTGCTGTCGGCCCTGACTGTTCCGGCGGCGTGAACTGTTCCGGCGGCGTTGATGGTTCTGCTGCCGGTAACTGATAAGGATTGCCCGTTGACATCGCCGCACGCCCTCTTTGTCTGATCACACGCTGAAAACCCTGCTGCCGAATTCCTTCGCGAATCCTTCTCAATTCTGACAAGTGCGCCGATGAAAACAACCAGCGACCAACACACAGGTCTGCGCGTGCGTTGCCACCGCTTTTTTGGTATGAACATGCGTTTTGAAAATCCAGCCACGAATCCCCCCGGAAACGCAGCCAAAATGGAAAGTCCGCCTGACAGTCTGCCTGGAATGTGTCCCCATGCAGGTCAGTACTTCACCGTCGTCGATGCCGTGCGTCAGCTCGCTCGGGATACGTGGGCCGTGCGAGTGCTTTGTCCGGAACTTGCAGCAGCTATTCTTCCCGGCCAGTTTTTTATGATACGGCCGGAAACCGGCAGCGATCCCCTGCTGGGACGTCCTTTCGCACTTTACGATATATATAGTGACGCCGCAGGAAAGCCGGTTGGCGTGGAATTCGGTTTCGTCCGGGTGGGCCGACTGACGTCGATCATGCCCACCTGGCAGTCTGGTGACAAAGTTGTCATCTGGGGACCGCTTGGAAATGGCTTTCCCGTTCCCGGCTGCCGGCATTTGATCTGCGTCGCCGGTGGCATTGGCCAGACACCATTTCTGGGTGTCGCCCGCGAAGCGCTTGGGCTGGCTCAGTATGGAAAACAGCCTCGAAACGTCCCCGTCCGGCCTCAGAAGGTCACTGTCTGTTACGGTGTGCGGTCCAAAGACTGGCTTGCCGGACTGGATGACTTTTCACTGCCTGGTCTCGAACTGCAGATCGCCACTGACGATGGAACCGCTGGTCATCGAGGCTACGTCACGCAGCTGCTTCAAAACCTGCTTCTGACCAGACATTCTGATGACAACGGTCAGCCTGATGATGTGCATGTCTACATCTGCGGTCCCGAACCGATGATGCATGCCGCGGCTGCGATCTGCCAAACAGCCGGAGTTCGCTCGTGGCTGTCACTCGAAACTCCAATGGCCTGTGGCTTCGGGGCCTGCTTCAGCTGTGTGACAAAGGTACGGACCGATGACGGCGGCTGGGACTATCGCCGGACGTGTGTCGAAGGACCGGTGTTTGCTTCCGAGCAACTTGTTCTGGACGAACACTGATGGACTCTGCAGACAGTCCTTCAAAGCACAACTCCACTGCGGCCAATTCGCCGCTGCTGGCCTTAACGATGGGTGACCCGGCAGGCGTCGGCCCCGAACTGCTCTGTATGGCCGTGCAGTCCAGAATGCTCCGGGAACCCTTTCTGCCGCTGCTCATCGGCTCCCCCCAGGTCCTGCAGCGGGCGGCTGCCCTGCATGATCTGTCAATCCCCATGACTCTGCTGGATTTCAACAACATCTCTTCCGAAAAGTTTCGCAGACGGGTGGCCGACGCGGCAGAACGGAACACCATCGCCTGCTGCAACCCGACCCACCCCGGAACTGCTGAAACGCCACCGGGTGTCATCAGCGCAGCGGGTGGCGATGCCGCCTTCCGTTGCCTTGACCTGGCTGCCCAGCTTGCCCTCTCTGGTCACGCCGATGCCATCGTCACGGCTCCGCTGATCAAAGAAGCACTGCATCTGGCCGGTCATCATTATCCCGGTCACACAGAGATCCTTGCCGAACGCTGCGGTGTCCGCGAATTTGCCATGATGCTGCATCTCCCGGAAACCGCGCTGGCACCGCTGCGCAGTCTGATTGTCAATCGCACCACGTCTGCTCCCTTGCCAAAGGCACACGGCCTCAGTATCGCCCATGTGACGCTGCACACCTCCGTAGCCACCGTCCCTGCGCTGCTCACCCCTGATACAGTCGCTGCTGCCGTGCGACTCATGCACGAGTTTCTCGGCTCCATTGGCTGCCCGCGACGTGCCATCGCCGTCTGTGCTCTTAATCCTCACGGTGGTGAGCACGGTCTTTTCGGAGACGAAGAATCGCGGATCATCGAGCCCGGTATTGCGGCCGTCCATGAAAATTGCAACGTGCATGGCCCTTTGCCCGCTGACACTGCTGTCCGCCGCGCCGTCCTGGGAGAATTCGATGGTATCGTGGCGATGTACCACGATCAGGGACATATACCTGTTAAGCTCATCGGCTTTGATGCCGCCATCAACATCACTCTCGGACTTCCGATTATTCGCACCAGCCCCACACACGGTACAGCCTTCGATATCGCCTGGAAACAGCCTCAGCGGGTAAACCCCGCAGGCTTTCTGGAAGCCATGCGAATGGCCTGCAGAATGTCCCGGGAAACTGCTGAAACCTGCCTGTAACGCGAGACATCCTTCATGCTTCTGCTGGCCGTCGAAACTTCCACCCACACGGGTTCTCTATGTCTTGCCAAAGACAGGCATGTGATTGCCGTGAGGACTTTGCAGACTGAGGGACGGCGGCACGCCCAGTCGCTGGTTCAGGAAGTTGCCCTGCTGCTGTCCGAAAACGGCTTTACGCCTGCCGATCTTCGGGCAGTCGCTGTGAGTGCTGGTCCCGGAAGTTTCACCGGCCTGCGGGTCGGCGTTGTGTTCGCAAAGACTCTGGCCTGGGCCGCCGAAATCCCGCTGCTCGCCGTGGACACGCTCCAGGCGATCGCCTGTCAACTCTCTCCCGACGACGCACTCGAATCCCAGCCGCCTCGTGTCCTCGTCATCAGCGATGCTCAGCGAAACGAAGTTTTCGCCAGTGATTATCAATGGGATCGGGAATACGCCATCTGGCAACGGTCCGGCCAGATACGGATTGCTGCACTGGCGGATCTGCACCCCACTCCGGTCGTCGCTGGCCCTGCCGTGGCAAAACATCGCGAAGAGCTGATCGCCAGCAGGCGGTTCCTCCGCTGCCAGGAAGTGCAGCCACATGCGCGTGAGGTGGCGATGGTAGCCAGCCATCAGTTGTCCCGCGGTCAGCTTGCTGATGTTTCACAGCTGGAACCCGTTTATGTCCGGCCCAGCTATGCCGAGGAGAAGCGGATGGCTTTCAGCAGTCATCCGGCGTCCGGCGAATTTCAAAAATAGACACCCAGCCTCGACCGTGCTTGAGGATCGGCAGGAATTGCCGCTGGAAATTCTGATGCTCGTGGGGCTGACAGGCCGAAATATGATGATTGAGCAGGTTGCGCGGGTCTTGCGGATTCTGCGGAAACTCGAGGTTATTGCCTGGTCCTCGAAATGCTGGACTAAAAAATGGATTCGCCAATTGTCTCGACCCTGCCGTCCGGCTTCCAGATGGACCGCCAGTATGGTTTGATCTACGACTGTATTCCATCGCGGACAGACGACCTGACTCGCATCAGTGGCCTGCATCCGCGGGAAGCGGCACAACTGAACAAGCAGGGCGTCTTCTGTTTTGGCCAGATTGCACTGTGGAGACATCGCGAGCAGGTTCGGTTTGCAGACGATCTGCAGATTCCGTTTTCGCGAATTGTTGATGAAGGCTGGGTCAGTCAGGCAAGAGAGCTGTGTCGAGAACGCACAACATCCGCGAACGGCTTCTCAGCCGGCAGTTTCCGCACCCTCACGACTTTGATCTGTGCACTCCTGATTGGATTTCTGTTCGTGTGGCTGATTGCCAGCCAGCAGCACGCACCTCTGGCGGGTATTCTCATCGCCGACGTGACGCAGGTGAAACTTCCCGCGAATTCCGCGGTGCAGCACGTACACGTTCGCCCCGGCGATGAAGTGTTCACTGGACAGAAGCTGCTGACCCTCGAAAACTCAGCACTCATCGCCGCGCGTGTCCAGCAGCAAAAGCGAGTGCGTGAAGCAGAGCGAACTGTTCAGCGTCTGGAAGCCCGACTGCTGTTCGAACAGGAGACTCGACGCGCGGAATTGGTCGCCGCCACTGTGAGACTACAGCAGGATCTGTCGCGGCAACGTCCGGGCCGCAACCTCGCACGATCCGGAACCGGAGCATCCGGAATCCTCTTTTTCTCCGCCTCATCGAGATCCACGCCACTGGCTGCCATCGGCCAACCAGCTGGCAAACCCGATTCAAAGTCTCAGCCTGGCGTGACACTGAATGCCTCCGACACCTCCACATCGGGCACCCGCAGTGTACGGATTGTTGCTGCAGCCAGCCCGGCAGTGATGACAGACCCCGGGCGGACTGCCACCGCAGGCAAACCCGCAGCGTCCGCCGGTGTTCCGATCGCGACCGCTGATTCGGGAGGCGGCGAAGCACTTCGAACAGAGCTTTCGCGGCTTGATGCACTGCAGAAAAATCTGCAGCAGCATGTGGCGAACGCAATCGGGCTTACACAGGCCCGTGAAATTCTTCTGGATGCCCAGGAAGAACTGCAGCGCCTGCAGACCGAAGAAACAGAACTGCTGATTTCAGCACCGAATTATGGTCTGGTGGGAACGGTCGAGGTCGAGGTCGGTGATCAGCTGGCGTCCGGAAAAACCGTGCTGCGAATTCTGCATCCGGATCGACGCAGCGTCGTGATTCAGTTGCCAGGCTCCCGACTGCCGGAGCTCAGTACAGGTGAAATGGTGGAAATTCACTTCCCGGGAGCACGGGGTTACGAAGGTCGCGTGGTGTCCATTTCCCCGATGACCACAGCGGAAGTGACCGGCAGCGAAGCGCGGGTCGCTGTGAAAATTGAGCCAGCCGGTCGAATCTGGCCCACAGTGCCTGTCGGCTGTGATGTTCAGGTATGCTCGTGGAAGTAATCGACCTGCAGCCTCCGCAATGCTGACGCGTCAGTTTCGGCTCGTCGGCCCCTCAGCTCTTGCCTCGCGTCTGGGATTCCGCGCCGCTGCGGCGTTTGCAGTCGCCCGTGATGTCGGCTCGACCGCTCGTGTGTCCGGCTTTATTCGCTGTGCCAGAGCGATCCACTTCTCAGCTTCATCAGTCCTCAGATTGGCTCGACAGGCCTGAGCCAGCACACGGAGTGACTGAGGGTCTTTGAAACCCGTCTGCTCACAGGCAATACGTGCAAGCTTTTCAGCAGCTTCCGTGTTGCGAATTTCGGAGTGGCTGCTGGACGCCAGCAGCGTGGCTGCCTGCAGTGTGGCGGATGTGTTTGTGGGGTCGAGCTGCAGCACTGCGCGGTACTCATCCAGTGCGGCGGACTCGGCATTCAGTTTCCTCAGGGCGGCGGCCCGGTTCAGTCGTGTTCGAACATCTTCAGGCCTGCATTCGATCGCTCGAGCCCACGAATCAGCCGCCTCGGTGAACTGTCGGTGCCTGTAAAGCAGACTGCCTCGTTCATACCACGCCCGGAAAGAATCTGGCTGCAGAACAGTGACCCGATCATAAAGACGCAGAGCATCCACGACGCGACCTTCCGCTGCCGTGATCGCGCCCAGCAACAGCAGGGCTTCAGGAAATGATGGCCGAATATCGAGCGCCAGAGTCAGGTCGGCTGCCGCCTCATCATTCTGGCCCAGCTTATGCAGCGCATACGCTCGGAGATACAACGCCTCAGAATCCTGAGACTCCTTCCGGAGTACTTTTGTAAGATCTCGCAGAGCATCGAGCGGGCGATCTGTGCTCAGCCTGAGCGCTCCCTGCAACCGCAGTGCTTCGCCATGTTCGGGCTCCTCCTTCAGCAGCAGCGACAGATCAGCAGCCGCACTGTCAAAGTCCTGCTGTTCGATCGCCAGACGAGCTCGCAGCAGTCGCGCCTGCACGTGCTCAGGCTGAATCAGCAGCAGCCGCGAAAGCACGTCCCGGGACTCGGCACGCTGTTCAATGGCCGCATGACACTGCGCCAGCGTCCAGAGTGCCGCAGGACGAGCCGACGAGCCGGAAGCGGGAATCTGCAGGGCCTGAATGGCATCATGAATCTGTCCGGTGGCAGCCAGACTCACCGCCTTCACCAACAGTGCATCCGGATGCGTTGGCGAATCTGGAATGAAGGCTGTTGCCTTCGCGAATAAACCAGCATCCACAAGCATCGTGGTCAGCTCACTTCGCAACGATTCAGTCTGCTGTGAACGAGGTACCGCGTTCAGACAATCGGCCGCTTGTGCAGGTTGACCAGACGCCATCGCAGCTCGGGTTCCCAGTAACAGAGCAGTGCTGCTGCGACGATGTTCAGTCGGAAGCTTTTCCAGAGTTTCAGCGGTGGCTTTCCAGTCGCCTTGATCTGCAAGAATTTCGGCGTGAAACAGCAGCATTTCCGGCGTGACGGCTTCCGGACACTGAGCAGTGGCGCGGTTCAGCAGGGACAGCAACTCCCCATACGCACCGGCTCGACGGAACTCCTCAACCACCCGGCCGAGCCGAGCCGCATCGCCGAAGGCAGCATCTGCAAGCTGACGTCGAGCCGATTCGGCCCTTGCAGCATGTTCCGGAGTGTCCAGAAGCTGCAGCCGCTGCCACTGCAGGGACTCACGGTCGGCCGGGGAAGCGGCTGCGATGGCAGCATCAAGATCCCTGATTGCAGCATCGCTGCGGCCACTCTCTGCAAGCAGATTCGCACGCAGTGCCAGAGCCGGCAGGGATTGGGGTGACGCGTTCAGCAGCTGGTTCAGGTCCTGCAGAGCTGCCGACGGCTGTCGCACCGCTGCATTGCTGGATGCGCGGGCCAGCAGCAGATCAGGATCAGTACGACGCCGCGAGATCAACTGGGTCAGGTCAGCAATTGCCTCGTCGTGCCGCTGCAACTGCTGCAGCAGGCGCACCTGCAGCAGCCGTGCCTGTTCGTTATGGGGTTCGGCCTGCAGCACAGCCCTCAATTCCGCGAGCGCTGCCGGGAGCTGCCCGACGGCCTGCAGCCAGTTGGCTCGACGCAGACGAATCCGCGTTAAAAGCTCGGCGTTCACCGGCAGCCCGATTTCTGGCTGGTCCAGCAGCTTCTGGAGTTCAGCGATGGCTGCGAGATGGTCGTTGGAACCAGCCATGGCATCAGCCAGAGCCATGCGTGATTCCGAATGGCCAGGCTGTATCTGCAGTGCCTCCAGCAACAGTTTTCTGGACTGTTGTGTCTGCCCGCTGCTCTGAGCCGTAAGTGCGAGCTCGCAGAGAATATCGGCATTTCGAGGATCGAGTGCGACAGCTGCGTTCAGATCCGCAGCGGCTTCCTTCAGTCTGCCGGCAAGTCGCAGCATACGGCCGCGTTCGAGTCGGAATTCTGCATTTTGAGGCTGCAGACCGCAGGCCTGATTCAGGTCTGCAGCAGCCTCTTCGAAGCGACCAATGCTGCTCAGCGCTGCCCCCCGCAACTGCAGCGCAACTGCATGCTGCGGATCCGCATCAATCACCACCGTCAAATCCTCGATCGCCTGCTCGGGCGAGGTCCTGCGTACACATCTGGCTCGCTGCAGTCGGGCTTCGATGTGTCGTGGAGAACCGGCAATCACGGTGTCGAGGTCGGCCACAGCCGCAGCGGGATCCTGAAGCTGCAACAGGGCACATGCGCGGTCGTAACGAGCGGCCGCGAAGTCAGACTTCTGCTCGATCGCTGCACCCAGCGACTGCACTGCTAATGCCGTTTCACCGGATGCTCGCTGTGCCGTTGCAAGTGCAAACCACGCCTCAGGCCATGCCGCTCTGAGCTTCACTGCTGTCTGCAGCGAATCAATCGCGGCAGAATGTAAGCCCAGAGCTGCCTGGCTGACGCCGCGACCGTAATGCGCTTCTGCCAGCCTTGTATCGAGGGCAAGTGCCTGCGAGAACGATTGCACCGCAGCCGCGTGATCCCCGGCTCGTGCCGCAGCCGTCCCCGCACGAACAAGAGACTCCGCCCGCCGCTTCTGATCACTGCAGCCGGTAACCGCGAGAAACAGCACACAGATCATAAGGACATTCAGGCCGGCGCGATCGCGTTTGAGTGCAGTCAACATGTCTTCATCGTCTCCGCGGAAAACGCCATGGCGAAGTGCCGGCTGTCTGCGATTGATCGGCAAATGCCGTTTGCTGCTCACGCACCGGCTGTGTGATGGCAGGCTGTTTTCACACGACAATCTGACTGGATGCAGAACAGTCTTCGGGAAGCTGCGTTTCGGAGAAATCGGTACTGCACGAATCGACAGCAGTCTCTTCGCAGACGGCAGGGTTTGCCACCAACTGTTTGCAGGAAGCCGACTGAGAAAGCCGTTTGGGGGAAACGGTGCGGACGTTTCCGGGACGGCTTCCAAATTCCGTCCGACCGCGGCTGTTCCGAACTTCATCGCTGAAGAATTGAGCCAGTGACGGCCGAAGACTGACGCAGGTTTTGCCGATTTTTGATCGAGCCGGGCGGGAACCGGGTGATTTGCTGGAGTGGAACCATGGGGATGTCAGACGACCAGATCGCCGTGTTGGGGAGTTTTGCAGCCCTCGCATTCTGTGGCGTACTAATGGCTTTAAGCTATCATTTCGGAGCAGCGGGAAAGCAGAAGACGATGCGAAAGCCGGCAGCAACACCCACTTCCGCCGCTCAACAGACGTCGATTTCCGATCGCAGGGCCGCCTGACGGACTGGCAGCCACAATTTTCAACGGATTCCCTGACGGCTCGTCAAGTATTTGAAGGCAGGACTGCAGACCATGAAGCGATTGCGAAGACTGATGGCCGGACTGCTGCTTGTCGGCGGCGGTTTTGTTGCCGGGCAAATGACATCAGGCAACACTCCACTGCTCAAAGCGCAGCAGGATGAGCCCTCCAAATACGGACTCGATGTGCTTCAGGCCTATCGGCAGCTCAACAAAGCCGGCAGAGAACTCAGCAGCCTGCTCACGGCAGGCGGAAACCTGACGTCGGTCACAACTGCCGCCAACTACTTCGGTGTTTCCGTTGGCGGGGTAAACGCTGAACTGGACCTTGAAGAGGGTCGCGGCGTCGATCCCGAAACCTTTGCCGCCCTCTATGCCGATCTGGCAACGCCGAAAATCGCTGAACACCTCGATTTCGATGAACAGGGGCGACTCAGGTACAAGAAAACTGTCATACGCCTCTATTCGCGCGAACGGCTGCGAGCACTCTTCAATGAGCGGGATGAACTCACCGTCCGTTCCGAAACCGCTAACTGAAGCTCCCCTCTCGACAGTTTGCAGTTCAAATGAGACAATCCGCGGGATTGCTGGAAGTTCGCGCTTGACAGAGATATTTTCGGGCTGATCGTTCGGTGTTGGACGACAGCACTTTTGACGGGAATTCGCATGACAGCCCTTTTGCACCAGTTAGGCGGCGGACGTCAGATTCCGATCGACCGCGCAGTGGTGCTGGTGGGCCGCAGCGCCGAATGCGACTTCGTCCTTGACTCCAGCTCCAAAATCTCCCGCATCCATTGCGCACTCGTACAGGTCGATTCAGACTACTACCTCCGCGATCTCGGCAGCATGAACGGCGTTTGGGTTGCCGGTCAGAAAGTGGTCCGCCAACAGCGCCTGCAGAACGGAGTGGAAGTCTGTATCGGCGACGTGCGGTTTCTGTTCCTTGAAAACGTAACAGTTGCTCCCGCTCCGATATCCGCTCCCCCCATCAGCCAGCGAACGCCACCAGCGGAATTCGACCGCACCATCAACGAAAACCCGCTGCCGACAGCCATGCCCAGAATCGCCGCCGAAGACGACGATCACTCCCTCCTTGCAACCGCCGCGGCATTCGAAAACCAACCGCTCGACGAACCAGTCGAAATGGAAGTCGATGTGGAAGTCCTCGAAGATCCCTGAAGCACCCGGCTGCGTCAGCCCCGCTCGACCGCGATCGGCCGACCCTCCGTCAACACCTGCTTCTGCTGCTGAAACGGATCCCAGTACTGCTGCGCCAGGTCAACTCCCATGTGCTCAAGCAGCGTCGCTGTCAGGTCCGCCGGAGTCACTCCGTTGTCACGCACGTGCGCTGCATGCTGATCCGTCGAACCGAACACCTGACCTCCACGAATGCCGCCACCGGCCAGGAGCACCGTGAAGGCATGCGGCCAGTGGTCGCGGCCTGTCGATTCTGTCATCGCATTCTGAGTGAACTGGCCCACGCGAGGTGTGCGACCAAACTCTCCCGACGCCGCCACCAGCGTTGTCTTCAGCAGCCCTCGATCATGCAGGTCTTCAAGAAATGCAGACACCGACCGATCAAAAACCGGAAGCATGCGGTCCCTGAGCGTCGGAAAGATATGGTTGTGCTGATCCCAGTGCGGCGACACCTTGTCTGAAAAAGAGTCGTCATACCAGTTGACGGTGATCAGCGGGACACCAGCCTCAACCAGTCTCCGCGCCGCCAGCAGACTCCTCGCAAAGACCGACTTGCCATAGCGTTCCAGCGTTGCCGGCGATTCACGGGCCAGATCCACCGCCTCACCAATCCGGCCGGATTCCAGCATGGCAAAAGCTGTCCGCTGGTGCTGCTGCAGACGCTGTATCATCGCAGCCGGCGGTATTTCAGTGCCGGAGGATGCGTCCAGTTGTCCCAGCAGACGCGCACGATGGCTCAGTCGTAAGGCCGCAGCCGCATCTTCAGTCTGCAGCTCGCGTGCGTCGAATTCGCCCGAGTCAAGCCCTGCACTCAATAGAAATGGATTGAACTGCTCACCCATCCGACCACCCGTCTGTCCCGCAATCCGCAGCTGCTGACCACGAAACTGCGAATGCCACGGCAATACAACCGCCGAAGGCAGCCCGTTGCCGACAGGGCCAAAACGAGTCACCAGGGAACTCAGCGATGGCCAGTCCTCCCGACGCGCCTCGTCCGTGATCGGAGGCAGCGGATAGGGCCGACCGGAATAAACCTCACTGCAGGCAGGCCCGTGCACCGGCATCCGATGATGCATCGAACGCACCAGACACACATGATGCATCGCCCCCGCAAGCAACGGCAGATGTTCGCAAACCTGGACCCCCGGAGCAGACGTCGCTATGGGCCGAAAATCACCCCGAATCTCGCGAGAAGCCTGAGGCTTCATGTCCCACATATCCAGCTGACTGGGGCCGCCAAACAGGAAGATAAACACACACGACCCTCGCTCCGACGATCCCGCGGAACACGTCCCGGCTGAAGCCGAACGAAGAGACAGCAACCGGGACAAAGAAAGTCCCTGAAGCGTCAACCCGCCGATTCGCATGAGCTCTCGACGGTTCATTGTGCGGCCACGTGATTCGGAAAGCTGCAGGGAGAGCATGCCGTTCCTTTCGTTGATGCAGAATCGAACAGTTTACCCCGCAGAGACAGTGGATGCCAGGTTTGCACCGCGGGACCCGCGACTTTTCAGCGATGTTCCATGCTGGTACTTGACAGACATGCGGAGTACGAGCGTAGAATTACCCGGGGGAATTCTCTGTTGCGACAGCTTCAGAATACGTTCTCGACCGAATGCATTCAACAGGACAGAACCATGGCGAAGTATGATTTTTTGCCCAAAGGTATCAATCGCATCAGAAGAAGAATTGGCAGAGTGATAACCCGAAAGCACCTGCCCGACTTTGTCTACAGGCTGGATAGTCGAACACCTGATCTTGTCCGAGCGGTCGGATTTCAGCCATGGAATGCCGGAGGGACGATTTCAATTCTGGAGCACGTCAACAATTCGTTTGCCGAGGGTGATAAGGCCGGCCAGCAGACCAAGTACGAGAGCCAGTGGGTTTCGACATGCGGCTATGGAATGCTCAAACACCTCGATCCCGTCTTCGCAAATCAGATTCTCCAAACGTTCGTTTACAGAATCGACACGGCTAAATCGCTTGAAAATGGCGGTCATTTCTATGACGTCAATGATCTGTTCGACAAAGCAGGAATTGACAGGCCCTACGCTACACAACGGGAATGGATTAAAGACGGGGGAATTCCTGCAATCGCCATCGTCGCGTACATGCCGGGAAGAGACTATTTCTCCCAGTTGAAACAATTCTGCGCGCCCGATGAAGATCGGTTAACCATGTGGCAGGTATTCTGAGAACAAAGTCGGACGCTTCAGTTGCCTCGCCGCGAAGGTGCCATGCACCTTTGCGGAAATCGCCAGTGTTTTTACTGCTGGTGATGCACTGCGGTGCGCACCCGTGCAGGTGGCGAGTCTGGAACTTTGACAGGTGTGTTGGCAGTCACGTTTTGCCCGCGGACTGCTGTCTGGCAGCTGAAAAAGTACCGGGGGCACTGGATTCGCCAGGCGCACACAAGCCCGCCCTCCATCGTGTTTCGGCCTGAGCTTGACGGCCACAAGGCGTGCGGAACGTGCTGATCACCTGACGGTGTACGCACCGAAACCAACCCGCACCCAGAGAATTCGTCACCGCAGACCCACAGGCAGCCCAACAGACGTGCGAAACGGGGCAAACTGGAAGGCAACAAAAAAACACTGAGTTTCAAGAACCCAGTGTTTTTCGCGGTTTTTCAGTTCAATTCGCTTCCCTTACGGGAAACTAAGTGGGCGATACAGGACTCGAACCCACCCCGGAAAACACGGGAAAAACCGCGTTTTCTGAAACTGGTGGGGCTTCAGGTGGGGCGAACGCCTTCAAAGCGATCGCGGAAGCCCTCGCAACGCTGCCCCCCGATAGGCTGGCGGCGTTACTCGCGGCGGCAGTTCACCCGCAGCCGGCGGCAAAGTAGAATCCGGGTTCAAGGGGGCGGATAGGCTGATCCCCGAACGGCGCTTTCCTGAGCGCTTTCCGCCCCCTTTGATTCAATCAGGAAGACCGCGAACAGGAACGCGGACGATGCACCACCATTCCGAACAGGCGGCAGCTTCTGCAGCGCTGGCGAACTTCGCCGGCGATCTTCTGACGTGGGCAACGCAACCGGCGGAAGCGCTTCCGGAGGGCTGGCGGGCTTCATACCTGGACCGGCTGAACGAAGTCGCGCGGCGGGTTCGCCGTGCGTTCTCTGAAGATCGCGAAGCCCTCGCGAAACTGCGGGAAGTGGAATCAGAGTCGCGGGACTTCATCGGAACCCTGGCGGCGAATCCGGCGATCGCGACGACCCCCGTTTCTGAATGGCCAGTCGCGGCCCTCCGGGAAACATTCGAGCGGCTGGCGGCCGGCCGGCGGTGGTTCGGCGATCGGGTGCGTTCTCTGGATGCGGAAGCCCTCGCAACGCAGCTTCGCCGGAAGCCCTCGCGAGTGGCTGCGGCCGGAATCGATCGCCCTGAGAACCCGTTCGAGAAAGCGCGGCAGGTGCTTTTAACGTTCGCCTGGATTGAAGGCGACGAACCGCCCTTTAATCTTCAGCAAATCGAACTTGACCCCGCAGCGGTTCAGGCCTGGGGGCTTTGCGTCGATGCGGTGGCGGCCCTTCCGGATGAAGGCGGCCCTTGGGGGATCGCGGCGAAGCTGCGGGACCGGTTCGCCGGAACTCATTCGCGGCCGGTGGCTGTTGTGAAGGGCGAGGGGACGCTTTGGCGCTGGCTGAACGCGCCTTCCGGCCCGTGGGTTTCGCAGAATGAACTTCAGGCGCTGAAGATCGCTGGGGCGGAGTTCGAGCGGCAGCGTTCGCGGACGGCTTCCGCAGAAGCTGAAACGCAACCGGCCGGCCCTGCGATCGCTGAAGGCCCCGCAGCTTCGCCAGAGAGGGCAGCGGCAAAGAATCCGGGTTCAGCCCTTCCAGTTTCATCAGCTTCGCCGGCGGCCCTTCAGGGCGATTCAGGGGCGGCCGGTGGTTCGAGCGATCAAACGGAAGTCGATGCGGAAGCCCTGGCGGTTCACTGCGGCTGCAGTTCAAAGAGGATTCGGGACATTTTGGGGACCTGCGAAC
>Ga0172373_10005640_pt1 | contig 17076 bp, 24 predicted proteins | sample Lak10m_2_FD_114546 | JGI IMG/M metagenome (GOLD analysis project Ga0172373, IMG submission 114546) | Freshwater microbial communities from Kabuno Bay, South-Kivu, Congo - kab_092012_10m | ecosystem: Environmental > Aquatic > Freshwater > Lake | place: Democratic Republic of the Congo...
CCCCGCCGCCTTCGCCCCCGCCTTGGCGAGCGACGCCTCCGCCCGGCGGCACACGCCGAGCTTCGCTTCGACCCGGCGGAGCTGCGCCGGGGTCGCGCGCGGCAGCGCCGCGAGCGCCCTCGCATGGGCGACGAGGGTCGCCTCCCACTCGCGCACCGCTCCCTCCGCCGCGTTGAGACGGTCGCGCAGCTGCTCGGCGCGCACGTTGCGCGCCTTGGCGTGCCGGTACGCCTCGCCCAGCGCCCGCGCGACCGGCGCCCAGCACGCCGCGCAGTAGCGACCGGGCGCGGGCCACGACGTGAGCAGCGGCGCCGCCCACCCGGCCCGGCGCGTCGTGACGCGCCAGACCTCGCCGTGTGCGTTGCGTTCGGGGGGCGTGTACGTCACCCCTTCCGCCGACGACTGCCCGCAACGCGGGCAAAACGGGTGCATGGGCATAGCTACTCCCCCTCCGGCGCGAGCCGGGCGTAGGCGGCGTGGGCGGCGTTGGCAGCGGCGTCGGCGGCGCGGGCACGCCTGCGCGCCTCCGTCTCGGCCACCCGCGCGGCGGCGAGCGCGGTGCGGAGCCGCGTCACCTCGGCCTCCGCGTCCAGCAGCGCGGCGCCAATCTCCTGCGCCCGCGTCGTGGCGCCCTCGACCTCGGCGTGCGGGCGCCACCGCGCCTCCTCCGCCGCCGCCGCCTTCGCCTTCGCCGCTGCCGCCGTCGTCGTCGCCATGGTTCGTCCCTCCTCTCAGTCGATCAGCCCGTAGGTCGCGAACGCCTTCCGCAGCGCCCGCTCGGCCCGCTGCACCTGCCCCGGGATCACGGCGTCCCCCCACGGCCACGGGAAGTCCGCGAGCAGCTCGCGGACCAGCGCCTCGGCCTCGATCGGCGCGCCGTACAGCGCCGCCGCCTCGACGGCGCCCTCGACCGCGTCGAACGCGGCCTCCGAGAGCGCCTCGCGCTCGTTGTCGCCCCACGGCGTCGTCGCCATGGCTACACCTCCCCCTTGTCGTCGTCGTCGTCGTTGGACGCGAGGAAGCAGGCGAGATCGAAGGAGACTCGGATCGCCTCTCCTGCGGCCTTCTCCTCGTCCACCTGCAATCCGACCACAACGGCGCGGAGCCGCTCCGCCTCCGCCTTGGCCGCGACGAGGGCCTCCTGCGCCACGCGCAGCCGCTCCCGCACGACGGCGACGGTGACCCACGCCGCCTGCTTCTGCTTCTGCTTCGCCGCCGCCTTCTTCGTCGCCGTCACCATGATCGACCTCCCTTTCACTTGTAGGAGCCCTCGGCCCCTCTCGGTCTGACAGCAGCCCGCCCTCGCCCGTCACCGCCCTTGCTGCCGCCTTCCCCTGCTACCCACGGCGAGCATGGCACCCCCCGACGCCCGTGACAAGGGCCTATCGACACCGTCGGGGGGTGCTCTGGGGCGGAAGGCTGTCAGGGGCCTACCACGCAGAGAGGGAAGCTGCGCAAACGGCGAGAGGCTGACCTTGCGGCCAGCCTCTCGGTTCTACGCGGCGGTGTCGTGACTGCGCCCGTCAGCCCTCGGCGTCGGCCTCGGCCTCCTCCTCGGAGGCGAACGGGCCGACCCACTCGTCGGCGTCGCCGTCGGCATCGACCGAGCCGCGCGGGTAGAACCAGCCTTCCTCGCGCTCGATGCTCTCCACGTCGGCTGCCGTCGCGCCCTCGGGCAGGTAGGACGCGAGCGCCTCGACCGTGCCGCCCGGCGCGCTGCTCTCGCGCACCAGCAGCTCTCGTCCGTTGACGAGCTGCACGCGCAGCATCGCCGTGTAGACCGGAGCGCCGGGCTCGCCTGCCTCGTCCTCGTCGGGCTCGTCGTCCTCGTCGGGCTCGGCGGGCTCGTCGGCAGGCTCGTTCGCCTCGGCGGCGGGCGCCGCCTCGTCGTCGGACGAGGCGGACAGCCCGGCCAGCTCCGCCTCGATCTCCTCGTCGGAGTCGTCGGCGAGGAGCCGCTTGTCGCAGCAGCGGCTCCCCCACGTTCGGCGCAGCAAGCCCACGGTCAGGCCGCCTTGACCTTGCGCGCCCGGACCACCTTCGCCTTCGCCTCGACCTGCACCGCCTTGGCCGCCTTGGCCGCCGCCGCCGTGGCCTTCGCCGCTGCCGCCGCCGCCTTGGCAGCCTTCTTGGCCTTCGCGGTCGCGCCCTTCGCCTTGGCCGCCTTGGCGGCCTTGGCGGACGCCGCCGCCGCGATCTTGCGGGCCTTCTCCTCCTCCGCCCACAGCGGCGCCCAGAACGTCGCCACCTTCACCATCGCCTTGGGCGACTCGGACGCGAAGCGCGTGTACGCCGTGGGCGTCACGCGGAAGCTGTTCGGGTTGTTGTGCGGCTTCATCTGCGTGCCGTCGGGCAGCGTCCGCTTCGGGCTCGCGAGGAACTTCTCGTAGACGCTGTTGTACGTCTGCTTCGTGTCCTTCGCGCGCCGCACGATCTTGACGATCTGCTTGCCGGCGTTCGGCCCCTTCGTCGCGATCTTCGGCTGGCCGTCCTCGTCGAACAGCTTGCAGAGCTGCTGGTAGTGCGGCACCTTCTTCTTCTTGCCGTTGCGCTCCACCTTCCGCATCGTCGGCGGCAGGTAGGAGCAGAGCCAGCGCCCCTGAAAGAGCCGACCGCTGCCCTTCGGCCCTTCGCCCGTCTCGTCCGACCGCTTGAACGGCGAGTGCGTCTCGTCCAGCGGCTTGTTGCGGATCGCGGCCAGCACGCCGGCCAGCCCGCCGCGCCCGTACCGCCCGTAGTTCGACTTGAAATTGCCCATGTCTGCCTCCTTGCGCGCTACCCTATCGAGCAGCGTGCAAGGCGGCAAGGCGTAGTCATGGCGACGAGGGCAGCGCGCCCGCGAAGACGAGGCACTCGTTTCGGCGCAGCGCGCGGTCGATGCGCGCCGTCAGCTCGGGGTGCAGCTCTGCGACGAGTGAGTGCCCCCGAAGCAAGCTGATCACCTCCGCGTGCGGCTGCGCGACGCGGTAGGTGCCGACTTCGTACTGGCCGAGCGGCAGCTCGCTCTGCCCCCACGTCAATCTTCCCGGGCGCAGGCCGACCAGCAGCAGCGGGAAGGGGACGCCGCGCATGGTCATCTGCGCCTCTTCGTCCGGGCGCACCGCGAAGAGCATCCCTTCGCTCGGCTGCGGCCCGCCGAGCACGCCGCGCAGGCCACGCACGCGCTCTGCGGCCGAGCCCGCGTAGTGCAGGCGGATGCGCTGCGCCGGTCCCCACGGCTCGGGGGACAGGTGCAGCGTCACGTCGTGGCGCAGGGGCGTCACGGCAGCGCCCGGAGGTGGCGCCGGATCGCCCCGGCGGCATCCTCGCGGCTCATGCCGAGCAGCTTCGCCGCCTCGGCGAGGAAGACCGCCATCACGCGCAGCTTCTTGTCCTGCGAGAGCTTCAGCCCGGACAGCTTCGCATCCATGTCTCGCGCGGCCTGCCGGGTCTGCGAGTCGATCAGCTTGTCCGCCGCCATGTCGAGAAGGCCCATCGTCTGCTCCTGTCAGCGCGACCAGATCGCGCCGTGCTCGTGGAAGATCTGCCGGAACCGTGCCACGTCCTGCCCGTAGTAGACCAGCAGGTTGCTGAATGGCGCCGCCGCGTGGCGGGTTCCGTCGAGGCGAAACTCGACGCGCCCGTCCCAGAAGCAGGTGGCGGCCGAGCGCGGCGGGTAGACGTACCGCTGGAACGATCGATTCGACGTGCGCGCGGGGATCAGCAGCAGCACTTCCGACGGACCCCGCAGCGCCTCGACATAGCAGCGTTCGATCCACGTTGCGAGCGGGCGGCCGTAGGGCGGGTTGACGTAGATCTTCCCCGCCGGCCACCGCTGCGCGAGCCCGTCGTCTTCCTTCGTGAACGTGCGCTGCGCGCCGACGATCGAGTGCTCGTTGCTGCACGGGTCGAGGGTCGGCGGGCCGCCGAAGAAAGCGTGGACGAGGCGGACGAGGCTGAGAGGGGTTGCCCATGAATCGGTGCCCTCCTCCTCGTCCGTCTTCGACGTGAGCACCCGGAGGTTGTGCGCGCGCTGCGCCGCTTTCGAGAGGCGTGCAGTCATGGCGTCGTTGTAGCAACCTCCTAACAGGCTGTCTACGCCTGCTCGTCGTCCGCGTCGCTCGGCATGGGCAGCGCGACGAAGGTGCCCGGCGGCGTCCCCGGCGGGATGATCGGCTGCGAGAGCGACGGCAGCGTGTGCGGCGGCGGCGGAGCGGTCGGTGCGGTGTTCGGGGCGGAAAAGGGCGGCATGGGCGCCGCAGTTCGCGGGAAGACCGGAGCGACGGGTGCGCGGGGCGCGGGGGCGAGTGCGGCTCGGTAGGCGGCGGCCTGCGCTTCAGCCCGAGCTTGAATCACAGCAAGGCCGGGAGGAGCCGGAATCGCGCCGTTCGGTGTGGCAGGGACCGTGCTGGTACCATCGAAGGGCACGATGCGCCGGGCGTCAGGGGGCAGCATCGCCAATTCCTGCGACGCGCGCACACGCTGTTCTTCTTCGTACCGCAGCAGGTGCGGAAGAATCAGCAGAAGGTCAGCAGGGCTCGCAGGCTGCCAGCGATTGCCGTTCACGTCGTGGAATGAAGGCCACGGGCGTGCGACCGGACCGAGAAAGGGCAGCGCCTTCGCGGCGAAAAAATAAACCGCATTGACCACAAGATCGACGTTGGCGAGGCGGAGGGCGTGCGCTGTATCTGCGATCAGGTCGCGCTCTTCGTCGCTGAACTTGAAGTTCATCTGATGGGGGCGCGTGCGCGGCAAGAAGCTGGGATCGGGAGGAAGCTGGTAGGGGTTCTTTCGACGGGGCATGAGTGGCTCCTTCGGGCGTGTTGGACCTGCCGCGCGACGGTCGCATTCGCCTTTAGAAATGTCAAGACCGGGTAAGAAAAACTGACAAAGGTACCGTATAAGTAAAGCTAGACGGGCCAAACTGGTGGTGTGCCTAATTCGTTCCTTCGGTGTAGCTTTTGCGGTTTCCTCTAATCTACCTGTCTACTTATAGTATATATATATACGAAAGGAACGCTTACTAGCTCATTCATTTTCGCCCATTAGAGGGTATAGATTAGGTAGACCACCCCTTCCACGGAAGAGGGACGAGAGCACGCCACGGGGCGCCATGCGAACGGGTGCGTCCGTCCGCCTGCCCGTTCCCTGTCCCGGGCTCGCCGCACACCCGCGCCTTCCTTTTGGTTCCCTCCGGGTCAGCTTCGTTGTAGAAGGGCTCTGCAACCTCCCACAGGAGAATGACACGATGGTCCCCTCCGTAGTCACGACGCCGCTCGGCGGCCTCTACATCCCCTTCGTCTGGCGGCTCACGCGCAAGGTGCGGCGTGCGCTGGCGGAGGGCGGGCGCGTGAGCCCGATCCACGCGCTCTTCGCGATTGTGCGCGACTGCCCCGTCGCGCGCCTCCTCCCGGCCGAGCTGCAAGGGCGCACGGTGGTGGTCGCGCTCGACGTGGTGCGCGCGGGCCTCGGGGACCGGGCGCTGATGATGCAGCTCGCCCACGCGGCGCAGTACGCGGGCGCGAACGTCAGGCTGGTCTACACCTGCTCCGAGCGCGACCCGGCGTACCAGCTCAAGCCGCAGCAGACCGCGCGCTTCCTGCGTGACACGTTCGCTCCGCCGGGCGCCGAGCTGCACACTTCGCTCGACACCGCGACGGAGAAGGCCGACTTCCTCGTCTGGGCGTCGAACGTGCCGGACGTCCAGCTCCCGGCCGACCTGCGCCGGGAGGAGTCGTTCGGGACGTGGGCCGAGTCGCTCGGCCTGCCGCTCGCGAAGGCGGTCGCCAGCCTGCCCCTCGCGCCGCGCTCTCACGTCATCGGGCGCCTCGCCGCGCAGCACGAGTGGGAAGGCCCCTATGCGCTCTTGCAGCTCGGCGCGGGCACGCACGCCGCGCTCGTGCCGCACGCGGCCAGCCTCGCCACGCGCTTCGCCAAAGAGTTTGGCGTGACGCTCGTGACCTACGGTCCGGTCGGCGCCTACTACGAGTCGAACGACCCGGACGTGAAGGTCGCGAACCTCGGGAGCTGCTCGCTCGACACCCTCGTCGCCCTGATCTCCGGGGCGACGCGCGGCTTCGGCCCGGAGTCGGGGCCGCTGCACCTCGCGGGGCTGATGCGCGCCGCGTGGACGATCAGCTACCGGGAGCAGCCCTTCACGGCGTGGTGGACGGCGCACTACGACGCCCGGGTGAACCGGGTCGCGGCCGACGCCTCTGGCCCGGAATCGTCCGTCGCCGGTTGACACTCGTGGGGGGCTGTCCTATCTCGGAGAGGTCGCCTCCCGCGACTCACAAGGGGTCCAACAACATGGCCGTGCAGATCAGGCTGTCGGAGCTGAACGACGACGAGTGGTTCTTCGTCACCTACTTCCGGGGCGTCTACCCGGCCGCCGCACCCGATCGCATCGCGAAGGCCCAGCGCGAGCAGATCGGGCTCTCCCCCGCGCAGATCGAGGCGAGGCTCAAGGCGGGCTTGGAGTCGTTCCGCGCGCGCGGGGCGATCGAAGCCGTCACCGACCCCAAGACCGGGCAGCCGGCGCTCGACCAGAACGGACTCCCTCTGCACAAGTTCACGGCGAAGCTGATCGTGGAGTTGAGCGAGGCGCCGGAGTCGAAGGCGAGGAACTGATCATGCGCACCCCGCTACAGGTGCTCACCGATTGGACGGAGGTCCGGCGGCTGAAGGCAGGCTGGGAATCTGCCCTCGCGCAGACGCGGCCCGGGTGCGGCATTCGCATCGAGAACCTCGACCGGCCCGTTGTGGCTCGTGCGCTGATCGAGCTGCTGGAGGCCCACCCCACGGGCTTGGAGCTGCTCGACTTCGGAATGCGGGCCAGCTTGATGCGCACCGCCACGTCGGTGCGATCCATGAGCCCCCAGCTCCACGCGAAGCTGCGCGGGCAGTTCCAGATCCTCAACGCCGACGGCGTCGTCGCGCTCGGGATGCGCAACAAGGCGGAGCTGCCCGCGCACGAGTTCCGTGGCGGCGTCCCGGCCGACTACAACGGCGACGGTGGCGCGACGTTCGGGGTGCAGTTCGACCCGGCGTCGCTGATCGTGAAGCCATGATCAACCTCTCGTCCCACCCGCTCGGCCCGGCCTTCTACGCTTTCATGGAAGAGGCGAAGCGAACGCCCGCGCACACCGGGCGCATCCGCACGCCCTCGACCTTGTCGCATTGGCGCCGGGGCATCGAAGGCTTCCTGCTCGCCGTGACGCACCACGGTGGCGACGTGACGAAGCTGCCCGACGACGTGCTCACCACGACGTGGGTGCAGACGCAGGGGCACCGCGCTTCGACCAAGTCAGCCATCCAGCTCAACCTGCGCATGAGCGCCGTGCGCCAGTTCCTCACCTTCCTGCGCACGCGCGGGTTCGCCGTCCCACTCACGATCCACATCCCGAAGTTCGCAGTCACGACACCGGCCTCGGCCGCCGCGCCCATGCCGACCATCGTCTCTGCGGGCCCGGCGCCCACGCCCGTCACGCTCCCCGCTTCTCCCGATCCCACGCCCCTCGCCGCTGCGTCCGCGCAGACGGAGTCGCCCATGTCCGACGTTCCGCAGTTCGGTTCGGAGTACCTCGATGATCCGCCGCCGACGGCGTTCGTGCCGCCGGCCGCGCCCTCGGCGCCCGTGCCGACCGTGCAGGCGGCCCCGCCCGTGATCGTGCAGCTCCCGCCCCCGCCCACGCAGCCCGTGCCGACCATCGCGCAGGTGCAGCGTGCGCAGCAGCCGCGCCCGATGCCGCGCCCGGTCGTCCCGGTGATCGGCGGGCTCTCGGGGGCGCCGCCGCTGCCGCCCGCGCCGGCTCCGTCGTACAGCGCCCCGCGCTCGCCCCCGCCGCCGCTGCCGCCGCTGCGCCCGGTGGACCCGGCCGAGAACCCGCTCGCGGCGTACATGCACGAGCCCGGCTACAAGCTGCGCATCTACGTCGAGGACGACAGCGGCGAGGTGCTGCACGCGACGGACGTGGAGGCGCGCCTGCTCGCGGAGTACGGCGGCCCGGAGCCGCTGCTTCAGAAGCGGATCCTCTCGCGCGTGCTGAACGTCATCGGTTCGCGGCCGTGGGTGCAGTTCTACATCGCGCCCGTATCGCCCAGCGGCGAGGTCAGCCCGCAGCGCGCGCCGTTCAAGATCGTCGTCCCGCCGACCATGCAGGTCGCGGCGGCGTCGCCCACGACGCAGGCGGCCGTCGCTTCCTCGGCGGCCGTGGCTGACGCGGTGGTCGAGACGCTGGAACCGGCCATGCGCGCGCAGCGGGAGGAGGTGGCGCAGCTCGCCGCCCACGTCCGCACGCCGGAGCCGATCCGCGTGACGGTCCCGGCCGACGCCGGCATCGACGCCAAGTTGGCGGCGCTGACCGCCACGGTGGACAAGCTGTCGGCGGTCGTCGTGCAGCTCGCCTCGACGCCGACCGCGCCGCCGGCCCCCGCTGCGCCGGCCATGAACGAGCTGCTGATGGCGAAGCTGCTCGACGCGGTGCTCACCCGGAACGCGCCGCCGCCTCCGCCCCCGACGCCGACGCAGAGCACGGCCGAGATGGTCGCGACGTTCGCGCAGCTCAAAGACGTGTTCGCCCCGGCGCACGTCAGCGTGGACACCTCGCCGCTGGAAGACTCGGTCAAAGAGCTGAAGCAGCAGCTCAGTCAGCTCGCCAACGGGCAGCGCGGCGGCGTGTCGGGCATGGCGGGCACGCTCCGCGAGCTGAAGGAGGTGGGCGACTTGTTCGCCTCGTTTCGCGGGAACTCGGAGCCGCCCTCCTCCCTCGGGGCGCTGACGCTCGGCGCGCTTCAGAAGGTCGTCGAGAACCCGGAGCCGCTCGCGAACGCGGTCGGGTCGATCATCGCCGGGGTCGCCGCCGCGCGTGGCGGGCAGGCGGCGCCGCGCCCGCTGATCCCGCCGGACGTGAAGGCTGCCTTCGACGCGGTGCTCTCCGCCTCGACGGAGGCGGAGGTGGCCGAGCGGGCCATCGGCCTCGCCCGGCTGCTCGGCAGCAAGGGCGGCGTCGCCTCCAAGTTCGGGGAGCAGATCCGCGAGCTGCTCAACGCCGACAAGCCGCAGGAGCTGTTCAACCTGCTCGCCGCGAACCTGCCCAAGCTCGGCTACAACGTGCCGCCGGAGAAGCTGCGCTTCGTCGTCGTGTCGATCTTCAACCACCTGCGCAAGCTCGCCGCGCAGTCCGCGCAGGCCACGGAGGGCGAGGTCGAGGCGGAGGGCGCAGAGGGAGGCGACGACGATGGCGAAGAGGGCGACGAGGAGGGCGACGAGGAGGAGGGCGAGGAGGCGCCGAGCGGCCCGCCGCCCGGAGGCGCGATGCTGTACACGCCGCCGGACATGACCGTCACCGTCGGCGGAGCGCGCACGCAGCGCCCGCAGGCTGCCCAGCCCGACGACGAGGACGAGGAGGAAGAGGAGGCGGGCGGTGAGAACGAGGCGGACGAGCACGCGCCGCTGCCCGCGCTGCCGGCGTCCACGCCCGTGCTCGCGCTGCCGGAGGTCGGCGGCGACGAGGAGCTGGGCGCAGGCGAGGAGAGCGAGCTGACCGCCGCGCCCGTCACCCCGATCGTCAAGGCGCGGTCGAAGCGGAGGGCGTCGTGAGCAGCGAGTGGCGCGCGTATCTGCCCGCGCTGCGCATGATCGGAGGAGGGCTGATCGACCAGCTCTTCACCCGCATGGCTGACGACGTGCAGAGCGTCGGGCAGATCGCGATGGCGCTCGCGGAAGATGACGGGCACGAGAGCTGGGAGAAGCTGACCGTGTCCGAGCGGAAGGCGTACATGCGGCGGGTGCAGTTCGTGATCCGGCGCGTAGGCAGGTCGCTCCTGTAGCTGTGACTTCGATTCGGGCCGGGGAGGTAGGGGCGATAGGTTGCCCGTCGCCTCCCCGGCCCGCTATCGTCCGCGCATGAGCGCAACCAAGCCGAGCTGGTTCACCATCATCGGTTCCACCACCCTCGGCCTCGGCTTCCTCGCGACCGGGCTCGCGCAGTTCAACGAGCGGCGCCGCCTCGACGCGGGCGACGGCCCCGTCGGGCAGGTCGGCCGGGGCGGACTGCTCCGGGGCCGCCTCGCGCAGGGCGCCGCGACGCCGGAGCTGCCCGCGCCCGACGGCCGCGAGGGCGACTCGGAGGGGCTCGCGCGTGCCACCGCCGACACGCACGACGTGAAGAATATCAACGAGCGCGTCGCGCTGATCGTGAAGCTGATCCGGCAGGGCGCGACGGACCCGGAGGTCGCCAAGCGCGCGCACCGGCTGCTCGCGCGCAAGTGCGACAGCTTCGGCCGTCCGATCCCGCGCGGCATGGAAGAGAAGTACGGCAGCAAGGACGTGAAGTGGTGCGTCCCCGAGAAGAATTGCATGGCGGAGGTGAAGGCCCTCTACGACGCCGTGAAGAATCCGCAGTCCCGCTTCGCCGTGCGGTACGTCCGCGACTCGATCATCGGGGACGTATTCACCGCCGCGAAGCGCACGCTGCTCGTCAACAACGGCGGAGACTGCCTGCCGGCCGGCACGCTGCTGCTCACGCGCGACCGGGGCTACCAGCCGATCGAGCTGCTCCGCGAAGGCGACGAGGTGCAGGGCGACGGCGTCTGGACGAAGGTCACTCGCTGGTGGGACAAGGGCACGCTGCCGACGCTGACGTTCAAGCTGAACAACGGCGCGGTGCTCACCTGCACGGCCGAGCACCGGCTCTTCGTCGTGCCGAAGGTGAAGGGCGCGACGAGCCTGATCTCCGGCGCCCGCGAAGAGGCGGTGGAGATCCGAGCCGGCGACGTAAAGCCCGGCGACGAGCTGCTCCTCGCGGCGACGCAGCCGGCCGGCGAGCGCAGCCTCGACCCCGAGCTGGCGTGGCTGGTAGGCGTGTTCGTCGCGGATGGCTGGCTCGACGGAGAGCGCATCGCCATCGCGGGCCGCGACCGCGTCGAGGACCGCGAGTACGGCAAGAAGGACAAGGGGCCGCAGAAGGACCGCATCGCAGCTTTCTGCGAGGCGCGCGGCATCGTCACGCACCGGACCGACAAGGACATTCGCTTCCGTGACGCGGAGCTGCACGAGCTGCTCTCGCGGTGCGGCAAGGGCGCGCTGCACAAGCAGCTCCCCTTCACCGACGTGGACGCGCCCACGGCGCGCGCCATGCTCGATGGGCTCATGGCCGACGCCTCGACGAGCAAGGCAGGCACGATCGTCTACTCGACGGTGTCAGCCATGCTGGCCTTGCAGATCCGCGCTCTGCACCGGATCCTCGGCGTGCGGACGAACATCCGCCGCGTCGTGCAGCACGGCGGGTTCGGCAGCAACCCGATCTACCGGGTGAGCGTCGTGCGCTCGACCACGGCGACCGGGCGGCGCGGAATGCTGCACGGCAAGGTCGAGAGCATCGGCGGTGGCGCGGAGCTGCCCGTCTTCGATATCGAGACGGACACGCACCGCTTCTACCTGCCGGAGACAGACCTCGTCGTCCACAACTGCGACGACTTCGTCGTGACGCTCGGCTCGCTCCTCATGGCAATCGGACACCCGGTCACCGTTCGCGTGATCCAAACGAAAGACAAGGGGACGTGGAACCACGTTTACTTGACGACGCCGAAGGAGTTCGACAAGACGGGTGCGGACGTGGCCTTGCCCCTCGACCCGACCGTGGACCGCCCGATGGGCTGGGAGGCGCCCGGCGCCTCGGAGGTGGCACGCACCGGCAAGCCGACCGGCATCGTGAAGCGCGTGAAGGATTTCCCCGTCGCCAAGCCGCACGAGGGCTGACCACCATGCCGTACTTCAAGCTCGCAGCGCACTCGATGCACCTCCTGTTGCAGGACTACTCCCTCTCAGCGGCGTTTGGCGCGATCGGCTTCTCCCCGGTCGTGATCGCCACGGCGGCCTCGGGCGAGAGCGACAGCGTTCCGATCCCGGTGTGGGCCGCGTCGATCCTGCTCGGCGGCGTGCTCGCGCTGATCGGCTACCTCTTGCAGCGCAGCGTCAGCAGTCTCGACGCGCAGCTTCACGCGCTCTCGGCCAAGGTGGAGGCGCAGGGCGCGGCTGCCGCCGCCGCGCTGGAAGCGCGCAGCAAGGAACAGGCGGCTGGGCTGGCAGAGCTGTCCAAGGAGCACCGCGCCATCGTAGAGCGGCTGGACAGGGAGCAGCAGAAGCTGCGAGAACGACTCATGCGTGTCGAGACTCGGTGCGCGTTGCACGGGACTCTCCCCGTCGAGGAGTAGAACATGGCGAACAAGACGTGCGGTTCGGGCAAGAAGCTGGTGAAGATCAAGGGCCGTGGCTCCTTCTGCGCGCGGACCAGCAAGCGCAAGTCGGGTGGCCTCGGCGGCGTGTCGGCGGCGCGGCGCGCGGCCGGCAAGGCGGCGCACAAGCGGGCCTGCGCGACGATGCGCGCCAAGGGCTGGACCGGCAAACGCGCGAAGCTGCGCGCGGCGTGCGGCGGGCGGTGAAGCATGGGCCATCTTCTACGCCGACGCCTGAATGGCCTGACGTACAGCGAGGGCGAAGCGGCCGTAAAGAAAGTGCTCGTGCGCTACCCTGAAGACCGTGAGTTCCGTCTGCGGGGGCAGGGCAAGCAGCGTTTCCGCGTCAGCCACTTCTACAGCTACTACTCGGAGAGCGCAGGCGGCGTGCAGCTCGTGCTGGAGCGGTACGTCTCCGAGCGTGGCGAGTGGTTGCAGTTCGGGCGCTTCTCCGCGTTCGAAGTGGAGTCGATGCTCGTCGAGGTGTAGCAAAACACGGCGGCGACGATTCGCGTGAGCGAGTCGCCGCCGCGCACTCGGGGAGAGTGACCGTGGCAGACCTTGCTGGTATCGTCGTTGCGCAGGATCTCCTGATGACCTTCCGGTGCAGCACGCCGGACTGCAATCAGGTGATCGCCCAAGCGCACAGCATGTCGATGGCGGTGATCCGCATCCTGACCTGCCCGAAGTGCGGGAAGGGGACGCAGATCGACAACGGACCGCGCGGCTGGACGGTGAGCCAGCTCCCGGGCGTCGCGCAGCGGCGCACGGTGCAGCGGATCGGAGGCTGACAGGGCAGCCCTTGACGGCGTAGTCATGGCTCCGCTACGGTCTGCCCCAGTTACCCGCAACGAGCCGCCCGCGAGGGCGTAGTGCTCCGAGCGGCGAAGGCGAACGGCCCGGCCCCTGCAAAGGGGACCGGGCTTTTTCTTTGCGGTCTGCGGCGGGCAGCTTCCCGCCAGAAAGGAAGCAATCATGGCTCGGAAGAAGGGTGCGGTCGCCGGTCTGGTGCGGGCGGCCACGGCGATGAAGGAGGACGCGATCGACATCGGGTACGTCGGCGCGGGCGTCGGTGTCGGCCTCGTCGCGGGCGACATGATCCTCGACAAGGTCGCCTTCGTGCGCGACATGAATCCGATCCCGAAGGTCATCGCCGTCGCGGTGATCGGCCTCGGCGGCGGGCTCCTCGCGGGCAACCTCCTCAAGTCGCGCCCCGACGGCGACTGGACGAAGGGCCTCGCGCTCGGCGCCTCGGCGGGCCTGCTCGGCTGGGCGGCGAAGACCGCGATCGTCGCGGGCATGGCGAAGGTCATGCCGGCCGCCGCGCCGGTCAACGGGCTCGGCCAGATGGAATCCGAGCTGCTCCTCGGCGTCGGCGTCGGCGACAACCTCGACGTGGCCGACTACCTCCCGGTCCCCGGGCAGGTGTCGCAGGCGCTCGACGTGGAGCAGCTCTCGCCCATGCCGGGCGGCGGCTACGCCGGGCTGGAGGTCGAGAACTACATCCCGGTCCCCGGGCAGGTGAACGGGCTCGCGTCGTTCCTGTCGTAGCCCGACGAGCAGCATCGCTGGTGCAGCACAAGTTCCGCAGTTTCTCGGGCCAGCCAAGCTGACCCACCGTCCGTGACCCGCCCCAAGGGGCAAACAAGGAGCAAGAAGCATGGCCGCTGCCATTCCCGTCCCCGGCTCGCCGGGCCGCATGTTCATCCCCTCCGCGAACGCCGTCGTCCAGCAGGACCAGAACTACGAGGGCAGCTTCTACGACACCGTGGAGCTGACCACCTTCGCGGACGGCACCACGAAGCAGGTCTTCAAGGACCAGCAGAACAAGCACCTCTCGAAGACCAACCTCACGCAGGCGCGGCGCATCCCGTCGCACGCCACGCTGAAGCTCCAGCGCATCGGCGTCCACGTCCGCCAGCTCGCCGGCTCGTCCCGTCCCTCCCCGGAGGACGTGATCGCCGTCTACGAGATGGGCACGCTCGTCTTCTCGCTCGGGAAGACGAACCTGCTCGCGGAAGGCTGCCTCCTGCACTTCCAGAGCGGCCTCGGCGTCACGGGCCTCTCGACGGCGAACGACTTCTCGGCGCTCACGCTGGGCGTCGCGTCGCAGGCCGCCGCGCCGCGCCTCCTGAAGGAGGCGGACGTGGACAGCAACATCGACCTCAACTGCCAGATCCAGATGGGCAACAACGACTACTGCGGCGTGGACACGGCGGAGCCGACCATCGTCGGCAACGTCGGCGGCTCGGCGCACATCGAGGTGCTCGTGGACATCCACGGCATCATCAACCGGCCGCTCGGCTCGTAGTCCAAGCCGGCGAAGCGGGGCGGCGGCAGAGCTGACCGCCGCTCCCGCCCGAGCAGCAAGCGACGCCCCGTCAGCCCCCCGGTTGGCGGGGCGTTCGCGCAGCAGCAGCAGCAGCAGCAGCAGCAGCAGCAGCAGCAGCAGCAGCAGCAGCAGCAGCAGCAGCAGTCCCCCCTCGCCCTACGGGGCGACCCTGCCCCGGCAGGGCTCCAAAACGGAGTCACGACAACATGGATCCGACGTTCGTCAGCAAGGTGCTGGTCCCCACCATCCAGCAGCACATGCAGCAGTTCGACCGGCTCAACGCACACGTCAAGGCGGTCGCGGAGCGCGCGAGCCGAGGCGGCGTCAGCTTCTGGGAGGCGATCCAGACCTCGCTGATCGCCTTCGACCAGAAGAAGGGCCTGCCCTTCCGCTCGGCGGCGATCATGCTCTCGGACAGCCCGGCGGCGGGTACCGGAGGCGACACCTACCGAGTCTCCCCGTCGGAGGATTTCATCGTGGACGAGCTGTTCGGCTCGATCGTGATGGAAAGCCTGCCGACCGAGCCCGCCGTCGCCGCCGCCCTCGGCACCAACATCGGCGTGCAGGACCGCATCTACGGCAAGGCCGCGAACGCGCGCGTCAAGCTGTACAACAAGGACACGAAGGTGCCGTACTTCGAGAGCGAGGCGAACGCCGGCATCCCGCTCTCGACCATCTGCCCGGCGGCCGGCGGCAAGCCGATGACGTTCAAGCGCGGCGACACGCCGACTTTCATCGTCCCGGCCAACACGACCCTCGCCCTCGACATTTCGCTCGCCTCGACGAACGCGATGTTCACGACGGCGGCGACCGAGTACGGCATCGTGCTCGTCGGCGCCTACGTCAACCGGCGCTACCTCGGCCTCGCGGGCTGATCTCCGAGTCGAACACGAGCGCGGTAGGGGTCTGTCTGTCCCTGCCGCGCCCGCTCGTGGCAAGCTGCGCGCAAGGAGAACCCATGCACTCGATTCGCACGCTCCCGCCGACCGCGCGCTTCGCCACGCTCTCGGGCCTCGGGGCCGCCCCGGAGGCGCAGTACGACTCGCAGGGTTTTGAGATCTGGCCGCGCGCCGGAACCAAGAGCCGACCGAGCCCCGACGACGCCGGGGCGCCCACGGCGAACCCCTTCTGGAACGTGTCGGGCATCATCCGGCTCGCTTGTGCCGATTTCATGCCCTCGGAGCGCATCACAGAGGTGCTTCGGGGGTTGGAGAAGCAGGGCTACGAGGTCGGCCCGTTCCGCCTCTCTGAACGCCTCGCCCGGCGGGTCCGCGCCGGTTCCGATGGCGGCCTGAACCTCCCCTTCGTCTGCGCGTTCGGCAAGAACACCAACGCGCACGAGATCCTGATCCGCGTCTACAAGAAGGGCGGCTCGCCGGAGCAGGGCAAGCGCGACGTGCAGGCCGCGCTCGCGCGTCTCGGCTGGGATCTCGGGGACACCGGCAACTTCGTTGTGGAGTCGTTCCGGGCCAACGTGACGGACCACGTCGAGCGTGCCATCGCTTCGGCGTCGCAGGCTGTCGCGACGCAGACAGAGAAGGCCACCGTCAGCTTTTGCGGGCAGCAGGGGCGCGACTGTCAGACCCTCACCCGCAACGTCGTGATCCTCCTCGGGGGCCTCGGCGCTGCGTACCTGCTCACCACCTTCGTCGCGCCGATTGTCAGCGCGGCCCGGAAGTAGAGGAGAACGAAGTCATGGCAACGACGAAGACGGCGCATCCCTCCCCCAAGAGCGGCTACGCCTACAGGACGGGCAAGAAGCGCGGCTGGCGCAAGCTGTCGAACGAGGCGTGGGACACGGCGGTGATCACTCCGGGGACCGGCTACAAGTTCGTCGGCACGCGGATGATCGACGGCGTCAAGCACCTCGTCTGGGCGTCGAAGGCGAGCTACGTCGCGCAGACGGCGGCGTCGCACGGGCTCGGCGGGCTCGGCGTGCTCAAGCACGGTCGCAAGCAGGTCAGGCGCGCGGTGACGCTCGGCATCGGGCGGGCGCGCTCGCGTTCGGTGAAGGTGGACGTGGGCGTGCAGCGCAGCGGGGCCGAATACGAAGGTTCCGTCTGCCTGCCGAGCGGCTCACGCTGGTTCACGCCGATGACGCCCGCTGCACGCAACCTGCGCGACGCGCGGGGCGCGAACCGCTGTGGCTTCGGCTTCGGCGCGACGCCCACGAAGGCGATTTCCAAGGCGATGCACGCCTTCGCGACGCAGATCACCAAGCGGAAGTAGGAGACGATCATGGCGCGCAAGTCGCGGCTCGGCGCGGTTCACCTGCGGAACCGCAACAAGAAGATCCACGACCTCTTCGACAAGGAATCCGTTCGCTCGGAGCTGCGGACGGGCTACAACGCGGCGGGCCGGCGGCGCACGCTGACCGTCGAGGTGAAGGTCGCGCGCACGCGCTCGGTCACGACGCGCGGCGGCTCGGCCGGCTACACGGCGACGGCGTGCTACAAGGGCACGGGCGCGTCGTCCCGCATGGCGTCGCGCGATTACTTCGCGTTGACGCGGCGGGGCACGGGGCGCGG
>Ga0172373_10005641_pt1 | contig 17074 bp, 11 predicted proteins | sample Lak10m_2_FD_114546 | JGI IMG/M metagenome (GOLD analysis project Ga0172373, IMG submission 114546) | Freshwater microbial communities from Kabuno Bay, South-Kivu, Congo - kab_092012_10m | ecosystem: Environmental > Aquatic > Freshwater > Lake | place: Democratic Republic of the Congo...
AGGGAGAGCAGGGAGAGACGCGGTTCGCCGGTCAGGCGGCTCACGGTGCCGACCAGCACGGGACCGATGACGGCGGCGAATTTGCCGAGCAGGTTCATGAAGCCGAAAAATTCACCCGCCTTGTCCTTGGGGATGATCCGCGCGTATAGGGCGCGGCTCAAGGCCTGGACACCGCCCTGGACCAGCCCGACACAGCCGGCGACGCCGAAGAACTCCCAGGGCTGGGTCATGGTGGCGGCCCAGACCACCAGACCGGCATAGGCGGACAAACCGAACAGAATGGCCAGACGGGGACCAAACCGCTCGCCCAAACGTCCATAGATCAGGGTGGCGGGTACGCCGACGGCCTGGGTGATGAGCAGCGCCAGCATCAGCTTGTCCGCCGCGAAGCCGATGGCCATCCCGTAATCCACCGCCATCAGCACCACGGTGTCGACACCGTCGATGTACAGCCAGTACGCCCCCAGAAACAGCATGACCACCTTGAGTTGGCGGATATGGCTGAAAGTGGAGCCGATCTGCCGGAATCCAGCGGTCAGCACGGCCAGGCCCTGGGCGCGGCGACGGTCGGGCTCCCGCACCACGAACAACAGGGGCAGGGTGAACGTGAACCACCAGAGCGCCACCAGCAGGAACGAGAAATGGGTGGCGGCGGCGGCATCGGCCAGACCAAACCAGTCGGGATGGCTGACCATCAGCACATTGAAGGCGAACAGGGAGCCGCCTCCGAGGTAGCCCAGCCCGATGCCCAGGGCCGACACCCGCTCATATCGGGAAGGCACGGTGACCGCCGGCAGCAGGGAGTCGTACATCACCAGACTGGTCAGAAAGGCCACATTCGCCAGCCCATAGCACCACAGCGCGGCCTGATGCTGACCCGGCCCGATGCCGAACAGGCCCGCTGTCATGACCACGCCGATCAGGGCGCAGGTCGCCAGCAGGGGCTTCTTGAGTTTGCCGGCGTCGGACATGGAGCCCAGAATCGGACAGAGCACCAAAGCGACCATGGCCGCCGAGGAACTGGTGATGCCCAACCAGAAGGTGCTTTCCGTGGCCGGAACATCCTTGGCCCAGTATTCCTTGAGAAACACCGGAAAAAAGGCGGCCATGACCGTGGTGGCGAAGGCCGAATTGGCGACATCGTACAGTGACCAGGCGATTTCGCCGTGCCGACGCTCTTTGGGTGTGGACATGATGGGGTGCTCCGGTGGTTGTATAACAAGTGGCTACGGCAATGACGGATTGCCCGGTTCAGTCATCATCCGGCTGGGAATCGGAGACACTGTCGTTCGAGGTGTCCTCGCGGCGGAAGCGGTCGTCGGTGATCTCGATCTTGAAGCGCTGGCCCTGATAGCTCATGACCGAGGCCTGCAGCCCGTACAACTGCCCGTTGGTGACCTGAATCCGGCGGCCATCGGTCCAGACGATGGTCGTGACCTCGTCGTTCTCGATCACGACGGGCAGGGAATAGGTGCCGTCCAGCACGGCGCCCCGGGGATTATAGAGGCCATAAGTCCCATCGAGCGCCGTCACGCGGGCGGTATAGGTCCCCACATCGGCAAGCGCCTGACTCATCAGTGCGCACAGGCCATACAGGGTGACTGCCAGCGTACTCCGGTTCATGACTCGGTCCGATAAATCAGGCCGCGTCGGCGCAACCACTTCTCGATTTCCACCGCGAGGAACACGACCGATGAAAGCAGCAGACAGAACATCAATTCTTCCAGGCTCAGGGCCTCGGTCTTGAAAAACGGTTGCAGGAAAGGCACGTAAAGCACCGCCATCTGCAGGGCGAACGTCAGCAGGGTGGCGCCCAGCAAAGGCAGATTGGAGAATGGTCCCTGGACAAAGAACGAATCCCGCTCCGAACGGATGGCCAGCACATGCCCCATCTGCGACAGGGTGAGAACCGTGAAGACCATGCTCTGCCAGTGGGCGGAACCCGTGTGATAGGCCCACCCCTGCGCGAACAGCGATACACCGCCCATCAACAGGCCGATCCAGAGGATATGCTGCCACATGCCGCCGGCAAAGATGCTCTCCTGTGGCGGGCGTGGCGGACGCTCCATGATGCCGCGCTCCTGCGGCTCGACGGCAAGGGCCAGGCCCGGCAGTCCGTCGGTCACCAGGTTGACCCAGAGGATGTGTATGGGCAGCAACGGGATCGGCAGTCCCAGAAAGGGAGCCAGAAACAGTGTCCAGATTTCCGCCGAGTTGCTGGTCATCGTGTACTTGATGAACTTGCGAATGTTGTCGAACATGCGGCGACCCTCGCGCACGGCGGTCACGATGGTGGCGAAATTGTCGTCCAGCAGCACCATGTGTGCGGCCTCGCGGGCGACATCGGTGCCGATCCGGCCCATGGCGATGCCGATATTGGCCGAACGCAGGGCGGGCGCGTCGTTGACGCCATCGCCGGTCATGGCCACGAATTCACCCCGATCCTGCAGGGCTCTGACGATCTTGATCTTCTGCTCCGGGGCCACACGGGCATAGAGGCGTACCGATTCGACCTGGCGCTCGAACTCCTCAAGGCTCATGCCCGCCAGTTCCGCCCTGGTCAGGACCGGGCTGTCGGCCTCGGCGATACCCAGGCGCATGGCGATGTCGCGCGCGGTGGCGGGATGGTCGCCGGTGATCATGACCGGCGTGATGCCCGCGCTCCGACAGAGTCGAACGGCTTCCAGCGCCTCCGGCCGGGGCGGGTCCATCAGACCCGCCAGCCCCAGAAAACATAGGTTCTGCTCGACGGACTCGCTGGAAAAGTCCGCCGGCCGCTGGTCGAACCGGCGAAAGGCCACGGCCAGCACTCGCAGGCCGTCGGCCGCCATCCGCTCGGCGGCCGCCAGAATCGGCCCCATCTCCAGAGTCCGCCCCTCATCTCCGCTCCATTGACGGTCGCAGCGCGGCAGCAAGGCTTCCGGCGCGCCTTTCACGTAAGCGACAAAGGCGTCCTGATCGGCATGCAGGGTGGTCATCAGCTTGCGTTCCGAATCGAACGGCAATTCATCGAGACGCGGCGTCTTCATGAGCGCAGAGGCTTGGGCTCCGGCCGTCGCCAGGGCCGCCTCCAGCAGGGCGGTCTCGGTCGGATCCCCCACCAGTGCGCCGGTCTGGTCATGCCGCGCGTCGTTGTTGAGCAGCAGAGCCCGGATTAGTTCAGGCGCGGCGGCCGCATCGAGCCGGTCGCAGGATTGCCCGTCGATGAAGAAGGATTCCGCCCGCATCCGGTTCTGGGTCAAGGTTCCGGTCTTGTCGGAGCAGATATAGGTGACGGAGCCCAGGGTTTCGACGGCGGGCAGGCGGCGGATCAGAGCGTTCTGCCTGACCATGCGGCGAGCACCCAGCGCCAGGGAGACCGTGGCCACGGCGGGCAGGGCCTCGGGGATGGCGGCCACCGCCAGACTGATGGCGGTCAGCAGCATGAGTAATGGCGGCTCTCCGCGCAGGAGCCCCACCAGGAACAGGATGGCGCAAATTGCCAGCACCAACAACGCCAGCCGTTGGCCGAAACTGGCGAGACGCTTCTGCAGAGGAGTTCGGCCTTCCTTTTCGCTGTCCAGCATCGCGGCGATCCGGCCCAGTTCCGTGTCCATCCCGGTCGCGATGACGACCCCCAGTCCCCGTCCATAGGTCGCGATGGTGCCCTTGTAGGCCATGTTGGTGCGGTCGCCCAGCGGCGACTCCAGCTCGCGAATGAGGACGTCCATCTTTTCCACCGGTTGTGACTCACCGGTCAGGGCCGCCTCCTCCACCTTGAGCCGTGCCACCTCCAGTAGCCGGAGATCGGCCGGCACGACATTGCCCGCCTCCAGCATGACCAGGTCGCCGGGCACCAGCTCGCGGGCAGGCACATTGTGCAGTTGCCCCTCGCGCAGCACCTGGGCAGTTGCGCTCGCCAACCGCTTGAGCGCGGCCACGGCCTTTTCGGCGCTGTATTCCTGGATGAAGCCGATCACGGCGTTCAGCGCCACGATGACGATGATGGCGATCGTATCGCTGAATTCGCCGATCACGCCCGAGATGATGCCCGCCAGAATCAGCACCATGATCATGAAGTCGGCAAACTGGCCCAGGAACATCCGCAGCGGGCCCCGCGCGCGCTGCTCGCGAATGACGTTCGGGCCATGGAGTTCCAGACGCTCCTGTGCCTCTGTGTGCTTCAGCCCTTGCTCCGGGTCGACCTTCAGCCAAGCCACCGTTTGCCAGGATTCCAGCAGATGCCAGGGTGGCGCGGGGTGCGGTTTGGACTTGGGTGCGGACTTGACTCGTGTGTTCATGGTGCAAAGCGGGTGTTAAGGTCAGGACCATCGATCTCATGCCACCGACCGGGTCAGTGTCTGAATGGACACTCCGCCGGCAGCGCTTACCAAGTACGACAATGATGACAAAATTCCAGGCAGGGAATTGCCCAGCCAAGCTTATCGCCCCACAGGGTCATTGCCGGGATTATCGGCTTGAACTCTGTCATTGGCGCGAAGGGCGACTATACTCGAACCGATGCAACATCGTACCCGTTACCCGGGCTGGCTGATGGTACCCAGCCGCTGAACGGGTGAAGCCTGTTTTTCTTTCACCCAGGAAACGAATATGAACACCTCATCGGTTCACGCAAGACGGAGACCTCCATTACCGCCGGGTGCAAGCCTGGCCAAGGTCATCCTGACAACATGGCTGATCCTCATGGGTGGCCTGACATCCATGCGAGTGCTGGCGGGGGAAACGATCGAATCACCCCCCATGCAGGTACTCGCCCGTATCGATGTCGACTTCAACATTGAGTCCTTGGGCATACCCCTCTATGCGCATTTGGTCGACGCAGAGGAACGCCGCTATGTCCTGACCATCGATACCGTATCTCATCTCGACGCCCTGAAACGACCCTATCAAATCCTGGATGGCGATGCGACAGGCCGGGGCTATATTCTGGCGCGCGACCGCAGCCATGGCCTCCTCACTCGACAAGCCTCCGGAACGCTGTCGGTGTTGCATGACGACGGCAGACGGCTGATCCTCCGCGGCGAGCCTGGGCTGGACGAGCGGCTCTCCACCCTGGGCTTCGATCTCAAACGCCTCGGTCATACGCCGATGGCTTTTCGCCCCGCACGCCGGGAGAGAGTCCTCGAGGCTGTCGCACCCTTGCCCGCCGTTCGGGACATGATACGAAAAGTCAGCGCCGGGGGTCTCCGATCGCATACGGCGAGACTCAGCGGGATCACGCCCGCCAGCATCGGGGGATTGCCCTACAGGATTTCAACTCGCCACACAGCCTCGGGTACTCCCATCCAGAAGGCGGGTCAATATATTCTGGAACAACTGAAAACATTCGGGCTCCGTGTTTCGTACCAGAATTGGAGCCTTCATGGTTATACCGGCCGCAATATTATCGGGGAAATCCGGGGCTCCCGGTTCCCAAACGAAATCGTGCTGGTGACGGCGCATCTGGATGACATGCCAGCCACCGGTAACGCCCCCGGGGCGGACGACAACGCCAGCGGTTGCGCCTCGGCCTTGCTCGCGGCCGACATCATGAGGCGCTACCAATACGACCGGACTCTTCGGTTTGTCTTTTTCACGGGAGAGGAGCAAGGCTTGCTCGGCAGCGAAGCCTATGCCAGAAGCATCGCCAATCAGGACATTGTCGGCGTGTTCAATATGGACATGATTGCGTACAACACCCTCGAATCGAACCCCGTGATGCGCCTGCATATCAGACCTACCGGAAATCCGGGCCATGCCGGCGATGCGTTGCTGGCCAATCGATTCGTCAGTGTCGTGCGGACGTATGGCCTAAGCTCGGCGATTACCCCCATCAACACGGCGGACGGCGAGGATGCCAGCGACCATTCGACTTTCTGGGATCATGGGTTTGCCGCGATTCTCGCCATCGAGGACGACTATAACGACTTCAACCCCCACTACCACACCCGACGAGATACGCAGGATATTCTCGATTTTCCCTATTTCACGGCGTTCACGAAGGCCTCGCTGGGTACGGCCGCGCACTTGTCAGGTACTCCCAGTGCGCTACCCTTGCGTCCGGACTTCATCGTGAGCTCGATCAACCTCGTACCCCTCTCCCCCGTACAGGGCGTTTCTTTCACGGCAAAGGTCACCGTGAAAAATCGGGGAACGGCGGCGGGCGACGGGGGCTTGCTCGATGTGTGGCTGAATCGCGCCTCCGCAGCCGGCTGCGATTCGGCAGGCAACCAAAGGCTGACGGTAGGGGAACTCGGGCCTGGCGTCAGCAAGACCCTGACCTTTGATAACCTCCTCGCGGGTGCCCCGGGCGCCAAAACTTTCCGTGCCTTCGTGGACAGCGCTTGCGAAGCCACCGAAGGTGTGGTAACGAACAACCAGGGGGTAAGACCTTACACCGTGCGCTAACCGGGATCCTGGAATCCCGACCTACGGCCGCCACTTTCATGGCAAGTTGTCACGCTTCATCAAGACTGCCGCGAATGCAGGGGACTCTTGCGCGGGAAGTGGGCCTTGAGAAACTCCATCTGATCGCTGAGCACCCGGCGTCCTTGCAGATAGACATACTCCGCATGGGTGGGGGTGAACGGGATGGCGAGCAACTGCATCCGCGCCTGCTCGGGCGTGCGGCCGGCCTTGTGGTTGTTGCAGCGCTTGCAGGCGGTCACGACATTGCCCCAGGCGTCTAGTCCGCCCTGACTGATCGGTTGCACATGGTCGCGGGACAGGTCGCCGGGCCGGAACTGGAAACCGCAGTAAAGGCAGAGGTGATTATCGCGCCGGAACAGCGCGGGGTTACTGAGGGGAGGGACATAGACCGCGATCCTATCCTTTTTGTGATGGTGCAGGGTGGCGATGATGGAACTCACCTCGATCTGACTGCGCAGTCCACTTCTGGAATTGATGCCGCCGTGCAGCGTGTACAGTGGGCTGCCGCAACTGTAAGCCACCATGCCCAGGTGATAGAGTTTCGCTGCCTCCTGATAACCCAGCCATTCCAATGGCATGCCTGAGGCATCGGTACGCAACACCTGTAGCTGACTGATCTGCATGGTTCCTCCCCGGTAAGTGGGTGTTATGGTGGATGCACGGTGTTTGAGCTAAGCGATTGATTCGTGGTTGAGTTATGCACAGTGTATAAAATTTGTCTGTCAAGTAGTAATCATGCTCGGGTTATGCGTGCTGTTGCCGCTTCTTGACTGATAAGTCATTGTTTTATTTGAGCATCAAATTGTTGACCAAAGTCTGTTCAGCCTCCCGGAAGGCCAGCCCGCACGCCAGTTCGGGCCATCCGCGCACCCGGAATCCACAGTGTTATCCACACGATCTGTGGATAAGCGGTTCCAAAGCGCATGACACGGGTTTTCCGGCGATCAGAACGAGTATTCCGGACTGAACCGTTCAGCGCGATGCCCCCTATCCTCAAGGTCGCCGTACCGGTCCCGATGCCGCAGGTTTTTGACTATCTGCCCCCACCTGGGGTCGATCCCGGCGTGCTGAAACCCGGCGTCCGCGTCGAGGCGCCTTTTGGTCGCGGGCGGAAAATAGGTGTGTTGCTGGAAGTCGCCAACCATTCCGAGATCCCGGCGGATCGGCTGCGCGAGGCCATCCAAATTCTGGACGACACGCCGCTGCTCTCCGCCGCCGATTTGCGGCTGGTAACCTGGGCCAGCCGTTACTATCACCATCCGATCGGCGAGGCGATGGCGGCGGCCTTGACCGTGCTGCTGCGCCAGGGCGAATCCGCCGCGCCGGAGACACAGCGGCGGCTAATGGTCATCGGGCCTCCCGAAAACCCGGAGGCGACTGGTCTCAACCGGGCGCCCCGGCAGGCGCAACTGCTCTCCAGGCTGCGTGCGGCCAGTCCGCTGGGCCTGTCATCAACCGAACTGGCCGGAGGCGAACACGACTACTCCGCCGCCGCCCGCGCGCTCGTCGGCAAGGGCCTCGCCTTTTGGGAGGAAAAGCCTCTAGCGGCCGCCATCGACCGGCCGGGTTCCGCGCCCGTCGTCACGGGTCCGGAACTGAATGAGCACCAGGAAACCGCCGTCGCCGCGGTACTCGCGGCGCTGGGCCGGTTTCGCGTCTTCCTCCTGGAAGGGGTGACCGGCAGCGGCAAGACCGAAATCTACCTGCGCCTCATCCAGGCCATACTGGCACGGGGCCAGCAGGCGATGATTCTGTTGCCCGAGATCAACCTGACCCCGCAACTGGAAGCGCGGTTTCGTGCCCGCTTCCCGGTTCCGCTGGTTGTCTCCCATTCCGGGTTGACCCATCACGAGCGGCGGCGCGCCTGGCTGGCGATGCAGCGGGGCGAGGCCGCCATCCTGCTCGGCACCCGCTCGGCGGTCTTCACCCCCTCGCCAGCCCTGGGCCTGATCATTCTGGACGAGGAACATGACAGTTCCTTTAAGCAGCAGGATGGCTTCCGCTACTCGGCGCGCGATGTCGCCGTGATGCGCGCCCGGGAGTGGAACGTGCCCATCCTGCTGGGCTCGGCGACGCCCTCACCGGAGAGTCTGCATAACGTCAGGGAGGGCCGCTATACGCTGCTGGAACTGCCCTACCGCGCCGGCAACGCCGCGGCGCCACGCTTCCAGGTGCTGGATATCCGCGCCCAGTGGCTGAACGAGGGTGTATCCGCCCAACTGGCGGGAGGCATCGCCGGTGCGCTGGCTCGGGGCGAGCAATCCCTGCTGTTCGTCAATCGTCGCGGTTACGCCCCCACCCTGATTTGCCACGATTGCGGCTGGGTGGCGCCCTGCCAGTATTGCGACGCTCACTTGGTCATCCATGCCGCGGAACGACGGCTCCGCTGTCATCATTGCGGGTTCGAGCAAGTCCTCCCCACGCGCTGCCCGGATTGCGGGCAGCCGGACTTGCGCCCACTGGGGCTAGGAACGGAACGGGTCGAAGCGGCGCTCAAGGAGCGTTTTCCGCAGGCGCGCATCGCGCGCATCGACCGCGATAGCACCCGCCGCAAGGGTTCCCTCACGCGTTTGCTGGAGGATATTCAGGCGGGCCGCGTACACATCCTGATCGGTACCCAGATGCTGGCCAAGGGGCATCACTTTCCGGGAGTGACCCTGGTCGGCATCCTGGACGTGGATGCGGGGCTCTATAGTACGGATTTCCGGGCGGGCGAACGTACCGCGCAACTCATCACCCAGGTGGCGGGCCGTGCCGGCCGCGAGGAGAAACCCGGCACAGTCATCCTGCAAACGCGCCACCCCGATCATCCCTTGCTGATGGCTCTGGTGCGCGGCGGTTACCCGGGATTTGCCCGCACCTGCCTGGAGGAGCGACGGAGCGCCAGTCTACCGCCCTATGCCTATCAGGCCCTTTGGCGCGCGGAGGCCGTGGAGAGTTCGGTGGCTCAAGACTTTCTGGATCGGATTGCGGCACTTGCTGGTGAGCAGGCCCTGATGGGTGTGCAAATACTCGGCCCGGCCCCTGCCCCCCTGGCGAGACGCGGCAATCGGTTTCGCTGGCAACTGCTCATGCAAACCGCTCGGCGCGGCTCACTCCATACACTGTTGCGCCGGCTGATGCCCGCCGCGAGTGGGTTGATACAAACGCGCAAGCTGCGTTGGTCGATAGATGTCGATCCGGTGGATCTCTATTGATAGGCTGACGCACAGGAGGCGAAAGTCGGTTGGGAACACATCGGTGGCGGGGCTGTTTGATGGGGCGCGTCACCCTCCATAAAGGACGCTGGCGTTGGGTAGACCAGCGAATTGCCCCCCTATCGATCTTGCACTTTCATGACCATGAGACCTTGTCCTGCGGGCTTGCGACCATTGATCACGCAAATGGTCAAAACACTTTTTATCGGTAGTTCTTGATTAATCGGTAATCCCTGCTAGATTCGCAATCGTGTTTGACCTTGAAAATCTGGAAGCGTGGTCACACATCTTGTTTGATTGTTGTATGTTCGTTTACTTTGGAGGTCATGAATATGGCACGCGCAAAAGGGTCTGCACCCAACAAAGCAGAAACAGACGAAGTCCAAGACCCGACGGTTGCAATGGAAGCGGTAAACGCTGAAATGTCGGCTTCTGATACCCTGGGGACCGATGTGACGGTGTGTGAGTCTGTCGCGGCCGAAGTGGCCGAGGAAATCCAGCAGAACCGGATCATCAAGTCAGTCAAGGCGGGTGCCGGCGCGGCCAAGGAAGCAGTAGCGAATTTTGTACCCGGGGTCGGTCAGGGCATTCGAAATGTGGCTTACAAGGGCGTGTATTACGCCTCCTTCGGGGTGACTTTCGGTGCATTGGCTGTCGCGAGCTTGGTTCCGAGCAGCAGTTTCGTAGGCCACGCCATTGCCGAGGGCGCCAAGGATGCCGAGGCGACCTTCAAGGCCTTGGAAGAAAAGGAAGTTGCCGCGGCGGCGGATGCCTCGATGGAACCCACCGCGGCTTGAGGTCTCGGTAACAGGTCACTCATGAGTGCATGCCGGTACCGCCGGCATGCACGCTGCAGCCATTCCAGCAGCACGCACTAGCTTTAGTGAATACAGGTGCGTATTCCGCCAATGGAGATGGAATCTGGCCATGAAATCGATCTCCGCCCTCCTTGTGTTCAGCCTGGTCGGGACTGGTGCCGCTGCCGATGGGCATGCCGCCCAGCCGATCAAGCCGGGCCTCTCCGCGATTGAAACCATCGTGGTGATCTCTCTGGAGAATCATAGTTTCGATAACCTGTATGGCCTGTTTCCGGGGGCTGACGGGTTGAATCAGGCGCCAGTGGCCAACACTCGGCAAACCGATCGGCAGGGGAAAGTCTATGAATATCTGCCACGGATCATGGACACCCATGCCAAGCTTCCCGCGCCGGATTTACGCTTTCCCGAGAAACTGCCCAATCGGCCTTTCGAAATCAGTCAGTATGCGCCGATCAAGGACCGCATCGGCGATCCCACGCATCGCTTCTACCAGCATCAGGAACAGATCAACGGCGGCCGCATGGACCGCTTCGCCGCCGTTTCCAATGTCGGCGGGCTGGTCATGGGCTATTACGACGGCCGGAAATTGCCGCTATGGGACTGGGCCCGCCGCTATACGCTGGCCGACCGTTTCTTCGCGGGGGCCTTCGGTGGTTCCTTCATCAATCACATGTGGCTGGCCTGCGCCTGCACCCCCCGTCATCCCCATCCGCCCAAGGGCAATACGGTTGAGCTCAACGCGCGGGGTGAGGTGGTCAAGGATGGAGCGCTGACGGCTGACGGTTACGCGGTCAACAATATCCTGTCCACGTTCAGCCCGCATAGCCCGAAGGCCAGTGATCCGGACAAGGTGTTGCCGCCGCAGAATCAGCCCACGATTGGCGACCGGCTGTCGGACAAGGGCATATCCTGGGCTTGGCATGCGGGAGGCTGGAACGATGCGCTGGCGGGACACGCGGACCCCAGCTATCAGTATCACCATCATCCCTATGTCTATTTTCAGCGCTATGGCGATGGGACACCCGATCGGGCGGTGCATCTCAAGGATGAGACGGACTTCCTCGGAGCCATCAGGCAAGGAACGCTGCCGGCCGTTTCCTTTTACAAACCGCTGGGCCGATTTAACGAGCATCCGGGGGATGCCGATCTCTTATCCGGCGAGGAAAAAACGGCTCGAATACTTTCACAACTGGAAAAAAGCCCGCAATGGCGCGGGATGCTGGTGATCGTGATCTATGACGAGTACGGCGGTTTCTGGGATCACGTGCCTCCGCCCAAAGGTGACCGCTGGGGACCGGGCAGCCGCATACCCGCCCTGCTGATATCGCCCTACACGAGGGGCGGGCGGATCGATCACACGACCTACGACACCACATCGATCCTGAAACTCATCGAAGAGCGTTTTGAGCTGGCCCCCTTGGGCGAGCGCGACGCCAGGGCCAACAGCCTGGCGTTGAGTCTGCGGTTTTGACCGGGATCTCAACCTGTCTCCGGCCCCGCTTTTTGTTATAGTCGATCTGCTTTTTAACCCTAATAACGAGAGGCCACCGTGGAATCAAACATAGTCAAGGGGATGATCGGATTCGTCATCTTAATGGTTGTCGGTTTCGTCATCGTTGGAACCACCCGGGAAACCCAACAGGAAAAGGTGCAGGGCGCTTTCCTGCAGACTTCCGGCATGCTCAATAGTCTTGCGCTGGACAAGTGCACCGAGGCGGTACGCAAAGAGGTGGGCGCCCACCCCTATACGCCTTCGGAATCCAACAGCGACAGCATGAGCTATGTATCGCTGAGCTGGAATAACGTCGGTTCCGCCAAGCGGGCCGAATGCCGGTATATCCTGGATCAGGGCATCACGTTCCTGAAAATCGATGACCGTACCCTGATCGAAAAAACCGCGCCGGTTACCGCGGCCCCCGCCGGTCCCAAGCACTCGGGCCACTAACCGCTAACCGCCGTCGGGGTCCACAGCCGCCCCGGCTGCCGGACCCCGCTTCATGCGCGTCGGGAACGATTCAGCGCTTACCCGCCAGGGTCTGGCGTATGATGGCCAACGATAGTAGTCGGGGAATCGCCATGTTCAATATCAAATGTCTTGCGTTCAGCGCTCGGCGCCGATCAATGCTGGCTGCGTTAGCCTTAATGGCGCCGATGGCCGGGTTCCCGGCGGAATCCCCAACGCTCCTGTTGATGCTGAAACAGGACGTCGGCCTGACCGAATCGAGATCCCTGGAACCCGCGCAACTGGCCAGACTGGAAAATCGGGTTGGGTACAAGCTCCAGTGGGTTGGCAATACCCGAACCCATGCCCGAAAGTTCGGCCTTCCCGCGGGACTTGGCATTGGCGCGGTCCGTGAAGCCGCCGGCCGGCTGGCGACTTTGGATGAGGTGCTATGGGCCGAAGCCGATGAACCCGTTTTGCCATCGCCCATTCAGATTTCGGGGAGAACGACCGGGCGTGCCATCTCCTCGGCCGGGATGGCGGAATCCGCGCAAATCGAGGAGATAGTCATCAAGTTGCGCGATGCCGGACGCCAACAGCCAGCAAAAGAGGTGATCGACCAGCTATCCCGGGCGGCGGGTATACCCCTGCATCTCGAATGGCGAACGGCAGGCGGGGGGTGGTTATGTCGCCTGCCCGCTCCCGTGACAGTCAACCAGGCGTCGACCATCGAAAATGCCTTGGAATCCCTGCCTTTTGTCATGTATGTCGATTCGGTTCGAGCACGGAACGTGCAGGCGCTCGTGACCCCCAACGACCCGGATTTTCAGCAGCAATGGTATCTGCAAAGCGTGACGGAGAACCCCGGTTCAGCCAATGTCCAGGCCGCCTGGGCGTTGACGCAGGGTTCTCCCAAAGTCACCGTGGCGGTACTGGATACCGGAATCCTGTTTCGGCCCACCCATCCCGATCTCGGCGGTCGCCTGACCTATCTCGACCCCGCCGGCCGGCGCATCGCCGGCTGGGACATGATCAGCCGAGTGTGGCAGGCCCGGGATGGCAATCGCCGGGATCCCAGACCCACCGACCAGGGCGACTGGGTCGGATCGGTATTGAAGAACGCTCATCGCAAGATCTGCGAAGAAACAAACAGCAGCACCTGGCATGGCAGTCACGTGGCGGGCATCATAGGCGCTTCAACCAATAATTCGACCGGTGTGAGCGGCATCGACTGGCATGCCCGATTGTTGCCCGTGCGGGTGATGGGCGCCTGTGGCGGCGATGTGGTGGATATCGTCGATGGTGTCTACTGGGCTCTGGGTGACCCTTGGGTACGAGGTACTCGCGTCAATGACTATCCGGCGCAGGTCATCAACATGAGTCTGGGGGGCGAGGGGGAGTGCTCGGATATGGAGCAGGAATCCATCGATTACGCCTTGTCGCGCAATGCCGTGGTCGTGGTGGCGGCGGGAAATGACGGGGTGGACGCCAGCCAGTGGTCTCCTGGCAACTGTCGGGGCGTGATTTCGGTAAGCGCGGTCGACAAGCTGGGCAACCTCGCGGCCTATAGCAATTACGGCGCAAACATCAGTGTAGCGGCGCCGGGGGGCAACACCGGCACACTGGGTGGTGGTACCGATACAGGCATGCTCTCCACGGCCAATGTCAGCGCAAAAAAGCCTTTACCTATCATGATGAACTATCTTAGCTATCAGGGAACCAGCATGTCCGCGCCCGTGGTTTCGGGTGTGATAGCCCTGATGCTGGCCATGGATACCCGACAGCAACTGACGCCGCAACGTATCAAGACCCTGCTTGAAAACACCTCGCGGCCATTTCCCATGGGTGGTCGTTGCAATGGCGATCTGGCGGGTCTGTGCGGCGCCGGTATCGTCGACGCCTACCAGGCTGTCAAGGCTGTGATGGAGACACCATAAGCGAGCCTAGTCAATCCGCCGTGCCCGCCATCGCCAGGGATAACGGGCACGGAAAACGGTTTACTTCGGGGCCTTCATCGGGCTCATGGTCTTGACTTCCGCAGCCGACTTCTTGCGCTCGGCATCGGGCAGCGAGATCAAGCCCTTGTCGGTCAGGTAGCCTTCCGGTCCGCTGGCCTTTTCACTGGTGTATTCGGCCATGTACTCGCTCATACCGGGTATGACGCCTACGTGGGCTTTCTTCACATAGACATAAAGCGCGCGCGAGACAGGGTACTTACCGTCGGCGATATTTTCATAGGTCGGCATCTGACCATCCACGGGCGCCGCCTTGAGTTTGTCCTCGTTCTGGGACAGATAGCTGTAACCGAAAATTCCGGCGGCCTTGGGATTGGCTTCCAGTTTCTGGATGATCAGATTGTCATTCTCACCCGCTTCGACATAGGCGCCATCCTCGCGGACTGTCATGCACAGGCTCTTGAAACCCGCCTCGTCCTTTTCCTTCATCGCCTTGATCCAGGGAATCTGCTGGCAGCCGCCCTCCAGCGCCAGCTCGGCGAAGGCATCCCGCGTTCCCGAGGTGGGTGGCGGTCCCAAGACCTCGATCTTGAAATTGGGCAGCGCTGGATTGACTTCATTCCAGGTCTTATACGGGTTGTTGACCCGTTTGCCGGAATCCGGGCTGGCAGGATCCGGTACCTCCTTGGCCAGCGCCAGGAATATGTCCTTGCGGGTCAGTTCCAGTTTGGCGGACGCTTTGCTGGACTGGGCCAGAACGATCCCGTCAAATCCGATCTTGTACTCGACGATTTCCTTGACACCCGCTTTCTTGCAGGCCTCGAATTCAGACTTTTTCATGGGCCGCGAAGCATTCGCGATATCGGGATATTGCGGCCCAAGACCGCCGCAGAACAATTTGATGCCGCCACCCGTACCGGTGGATTCCACCTTGGGCGTCTTGAATTTGCCGGTCTTGCCAAACTGCTCCGCCACGGTTGCCGAGAAAGGGTAAACGGTGGAGGAGCCGACGATGGTAATCGAATCGCGCCCCGCGGCCAGTGTGGCATCACATTGAATCAAGCCTGTGGCCAATAGGCTGGTCAGCCATAATGTCTTGTTCATATATTCTCTCCTGTGGTTTGGTATGGAAGTCTTATTGTGAGGGTCTGGCGGGTAGCCGGACTCAGGTTAGCTTGCTATCCGGATTCTGCATAGCCTGGTGAGTCTATCGAAACAGGAACAAACTTAACGGAGGCCAGGGTTAGCCCAATAAAAACCCACGCCCGCTTAAACGGGCATGGGTCGATTAAGTGAGCAGGAGCAGGCAGAACCTACATTTTCATCAACTCAAGCTTGCGAGCGGAATCCGCGATTTCCTTGCGCATGCGCTGCGGTAGTGGCACCAGACCTTTCTCGACCAGATAACCCTCGTCACCCCAGGCTTTGTCGCTGGTGAATTCCTCGATATATTCCGCGATGCTTGGAACCGCGCCCGCCTGAGCTTTCTTCACATAAAAGAACAAGGGACGGGAAATAGGGTAGGTCCCATCGGCGATGGTATCGGCATCGGCCGTAACTCTCTCGATGGTGGCCGCCACGATCTGATCACGATTGGCGTCGAGGAAACTGTACCCGAAGACGCCAAAGGCCGTTGGCTTGGTACGCAGTTTCTGCACGATCAGATTGTTATTTTCGCCGGCCTCAACATAAGCGCCATCTTCCCGTATGGTCTGACACATGCGCTTGTATTCGGACTCATTCTTTTTTTTCCACTCCTTGAGCCAGTCGTACTCGTTACAGCCGGACTCCAACACCAGTTCCGCGAAGGCGTCGCGAGTCCCCGAAGTCGTGGGCGGGCCCAGAACCTCAATCTTCGCATTCGGCAGGGATGGATTGACCTGGTTCCAGGTTTTGTAAGGGTTGTCAATCAACTTGCCGCATTCACTGCAATCCGGATCGGGTATCTGCTTGGCCAGAGCCAGGTAGATATCCTTGCGCGAGAAGTCCAGCGGTTTGCCCTGCTTGGCTTGGGCCAGCACGATACCGTCGAACCCAATCTTGACTTCGATCAGTTCCTTGACGCCGGCGCTTTGGCAGGCCTTGATCTCGGTGGGCTTGATCTTGCGCGAAGCATTGGCAATGTCAGGATAGTTGACGCCAGTACCGCCGCAGAAAATCTTGAAGCCGCCGCCGGTACCTGTTGATTCGACTGTGGGCGTCTTGAATTTCCCGCTTTGGCCCAGATGCTCGGCGACAGCCGAAGCGAAGGGAAAGACAGTGGAGGAGCCCACAATGCTGATCTGCTGACGGGGACCCGCCGCGAAAGCTATTGAAGTTGTACCTACGAGGGCCAACGCCATGAGTGCGCCTTGTTTAGCGATTTTCATCATATATACCTTGAATGTTCTCAGGAAATACCCGGATGGGTTTAGGAATTTGCTGGCTGGGGCCAGTCGGCCGGCCCATCCAGGGGTATGTCTTTATGCTGTGGTCAATAAGCAAGCGAGACACGCGCTTGTATGTAGTCCCAATCCCCAGTCGTGTTACCCGGTATCTTCAAGACTTTCCTGTCCTCGCCGGCCGCGCCAACACCCAGAGAGTACACATGGGTCCAGTCAACCATGAAACGGGACCAGTTATTCCAATACCAATTACAGCGTTTTCTTGATCGATTAGTTACTTAAAGAAATTATCTTTGTAAGTGCTAAGTCATTGGTTTTAAATAACAAATTATGAATTTTTGTGATTTTTTGAGTAACTTCTTGGAGTAAA
>Ga0172373_10005642_pt1 | contig 17070 bp, 16 predicted proteins | sample Lak10m_2_FD_114546 | JGI IMG/M metagenome (GOLD analysis project Ga0172373, IMG submission 114546) | Freshwater microbial communities from Kabuno Bay, South-Kivu, Congo - kab_092012_10m | ecosystem: Environmental > Aquatic > Freshwater > Lake | place: Democratic Republic of the Congo...
ACTTAACCCTTACCGCCCCATGCCCTCTTCTTCAAATGGCGAAGACGACGGCGCATCTTTTTACGCTTATGGGTTTTAATCTTTTGTCTTTTTCTTTTCTTTCCGCAAGGCATAACAATTTCCTCTTTTCCTGTATTGTTACAAAATGACCTTATTCAACGGGTATTCAATAATCCCCTGGGCGCCGGCTTGTTTCAAAACAGGGATAAGCACCCTGACGACTTTCTCGTCGATAATCGTCTCAATGGCAAACCAGCCATCATCGCTTAAGCCGGAAATTGTGGGTTTTTTTAATGCCGGAAGCCTGGCGATAACCGCTTTAAGATTTTCTTTTTTTACGTTCATCTTTAGGCCTACTTTTTCTTCCGCGGCAATTGCCCCCTGTAAAAGCAAGGCAATCTGCCCCATCTTGGAGCTCTTCCAGCTGTCCTTATAAGCATTTTTATTGGCGATTAGCCGGGTAGTAGACTCGCAGAGAGTAGCAATCTCAACTAATTTATTTGCCCGCAAGGAGCTGCCTGTCTCGGTTAACTCCACTATCGCATCTACCAGGCCGGCGCTGACCTTTACCTCCGTTGCCCCCCAGCTGAACTCCACATCCACCTTAACTTTATTTTTCTTGAAAAAGTTCCTGGTTACATTTACCAGCTCGGTAGCCACGCGCTTGCCGTTTAAGTCCTTTATTTTCTTTATCCCGGAGAGCTCAGGAACAGCCAAAACCCACCTTACTTTATTCAAACTCTGTTTGGCATAGGTTAAATCCGCGACCCTGACCACATCGGAGCCATTCTCTAATATCCAGTCATTACCGGTAATCCCGCAATCAAGGGCGCCATCCTGGACATAGCGCGACATTTCCTGGGCCCGCAATAAAACCGCCTGGATTTCAGGATCATCTATTGACGGAAAATAGGAACGCGAGCTGGCTAAATTAACGCTAAAACCCGCCTTCTTAAGCATCTTAAAGGTAGACTCCTGCAGGCTGCCCTTGGGTAAGCCGAATTTTAAAACCTTGTTTTTCATGTTAAACTTTCCTTTTTTTTAAAAACTTCCGCTGGGAATGTTTATTATATCCACATTCTCCTGCCTTGTAAAGAAGAAAAATTGGCGTAGCCCTACCTTCTTATCCCGGCTTTGGCCTCAAGCCGTTTTACTTTTTCAAAATCCAGAGTTGCCTGTTGAAGATTGTTCATATTCAGATAGGCAATCGCCCTGCCGTAATATGCCTCGGTAAAATTGGGGTCAATTTGTACGGCCTTAGAAAAGTCAGAGATTGCTTCCGGGTATTTGTGCCTCTCCATATATAGCGCCGCACGGTTGGAATATGCCAGGATAAAACCGGGATCGCTTTTTATCGCACGGCTAAGGTCAAAGACAGCCTGATCGTATTCATTTCTTGCCGCATAAATAATTGCCCGGTTATTGTATGAGCCGGGATTTATGCTGTTTATTTCAATAGAGCGGCTATAATCGGATAAGGCTTGTTCAAGATCCCCCATTTTTTGATATGCGTTTGCGCGGTTATAATAAATCCTGGCGCGGATAGAATATGAGTGCAGGGGGTTCTTAATCTGAGAAGGCGTCTTTGAATCAATTTCAATGGCCTTATTAAAATCCGCGATAGCATACGCATAACTGCCCTTGCCGATATAAGCATTGCCGCGTTCATTATACGGACGCGCTTTATCGGGAGATTTAGCGATTGTGTCGGTCCATAAAGAAATTTCATCCCTCCAGACGATATTCCTCCTGAATGTTAAAACACAAAAAAATACCGTAATAACGCTTAGCAAGACTAACAGGAGTTTCCTGTTTTTTGCAGCAAGCAGATAATACATAACGCAAACGGAGAAAATACAAAAACCGACTAACGGCAGGTAAAGCCTGTGTTCGGATATAACATCCGGCTGGGGGATAAAACTTGACTCCGGCAATAATGCCAGAAAAAACCAAAACACGGAAAAAGACAACAACCTGTACCTGTGGAATATTTTCACAGCGATAACCAGGAGCAGTATCAAAATAACCAGGCTGATTAAAACCGGCAGCTCAAACAGGCTCCTTGATACCGGATAGTCATAATCAAAGCTTTGTTTCAAAGGAAAAAAGAAAAGCCTCAGGTAGGTAATTTTTACGTTAAATTGTGTTAAGAAATAATACCAGCCTTTTACAGGGGCATCGGCCAATTTCTGGATATGCAATAAAGTAATGGGCTTAGACAAAAACATGGTAACCGGAATAACCGGTAAGGTTATCAAGAAAGGCAGCACCGGGAGCCATTTTATTTGTTTATTTTCTCTAAAGAAATAAAATTCAAATAAAATTATGGCTAAAGGCAGGGTAATGGTGTTCTCCCTGGTGAACATGCCTGACAGGGCAAGTATACAGGACAAGATATATAAAATTCGCCTTTGCAGGAGCGGTTTAGCGTCTATACCCCATAATCTGGAGGTTACATATAAACAAAGGGAGGATAAATAAAACAGTCCGGCAAGGCAGGTTGAACGTTGATGTATATACGTCACCGATTCTGTCTGGATAGGATGGACTAAGAATATGAGGCTGATAAATAAGGCAATCTCCCCCTTATACCGGGCGAGCCTTTCTTCTTTCATGATCGGAGTAGCAAAAACGAGCCGCACAAACCAAAAAACCAGCATTGAGACCATCAGGTGCAGGAATAGATTAAATAGATGGTAGCTTAAGACATCCAGCTTGGCAAAATGGTAATTCAGGGCTAAGGAAAAGAAATCTATAAAACGGGTAGGCAGGAATTCCCAGATTAAAAGCGGATTAGCAATATCCCTTATACTGCGATTCTCAACGATAAACTTGATATCATCATATTGAAAAGGGCTTTTCAGAATGTTGGAATATATGGCTATCCCCAGAAAAAACAAAAGTAATGCTGAAAATGGTATAAAAAAATGTGCGCGGTCTTCTAAGTTTTTCATCTTAATTTATCCGCCTCAATTATATCATAAATAAACAGTCGTAAGAATAAATCTAAGGCTAAAATGCTTTGCATACGCTATTTATTTATAATATAATAAAAACAAATCCTTAATCCGCGTCCCGAAAGGGAGAAATTCAGGCTACGGAGTATAAATCAATTGCCCTTTTTAGGGTAAGGTTTCCGCGAAGCATAAACACGCTCAATATAATAATGGTAAAGAAAATTCTGATCACCGGCGGAGCCGGCTTCCTGGGTTATCATATCACCAAAGAGCTCCTTAAAAATAATGTTGAAGTTATCCTTTACGACGCCTTCTTAAATTACATCCCCCCCCTGGAAAGTTCGTACGCGACATACCTGAAATACCGGTTAAATGATTTAAAGGATAAAACCTGCCTGATCCGGGGCGATATACGCAACAGGGGTTGCCTGGCTAAGGCCCTCAAAGAAACCACGCCTGAGCTGGTCATACATCTGGCCGCTATCCCCATTCATAAAGCATCAAACCAGTTTTCTGAAGAAGCTATCCAGATAAACCTCAACGGCACAGTGACTATTCTTGAATGCTTACGGCAGGCGCCTTCAGTCAAAAGGTTTATTTTCACTTCCTCCAGCTTTATTTACGGCGATTTTGATTATGAGCCGGCGGATGAAAACCACCCCAGCCGCCCTATAGATATTTACGGAGGGACAAAACTTTCGGGAGAAATCCTGACTACTGCTTTTGGCAAAAAGTTCGGCATGGAATACACTATTATCAGGCCTTCGGCGGTGTATGGCCCCACTGATGCCAACCGCAGGGTAACCCAGATCCTTATCGATGCCGCCCTTTCCGGAAAACCGCTTACCTTGCACGATGGCGGACAGGAAAGAATTGATTTCACCTATGTCAAAGACACCGCGCATGGATTTGTCTTAGCCGCCCTTTCCGATAAAGCCAATAATGAAACATTTAATATAACCAGAGGGGAAGGTAAAAGCGTCAAAGAATTCGCGGAGGTCATTAGAAAAAGAATTCCCGGTCTGAGCATGCAAATTAAGCCTTCGGATGAACGCAGGCCGAAAAGAGGCGCCCTGGATAACACAAAGGCGAAGAAAATCCTGGAATATGAACCGGTTTATGATATTGAAAAAGGGGTTAACGAGTATATTGATTTTATCCTGGAAAACGGTTTTAATAAGGATGGGCTTAACGCGGAATGAAAATCCAGCTTAGTAAAGTTAATTTTGATATAAAAGAATCGCGGGCAATCGGGAAGGTGTTAAAATCAGGGTGGCTTACTGACGGCACGGTGAACGCAAGGTTTGAAGAGGAGTTTGCAAAATATATCGGAGTAAAAAGGGCCCTGACTTTAAATTCCTGCACCGCGGCACTACAGCTGGCAATAGAGGCTTCGCAAATCACGGGTGAAGTCATTCTGCCCAGCTTTACTTTTGTCGCCTCCGCAAACGCGGTAGTAAGAGCCGGGGCAACACCGGTGTTTGCGGATATAGAATACGGCACCTGCAATATCGACCCGGCTGATATCGCGCGCAAGATCACCCCCCGCACCCAGGCAATCATGGTTGTGCATTACGCAGGACAGGCCTGCCCCATGGATAAGATTATTAAACTTGCCGCTCAACATAATCTAAAAATCATTGAAGATTCCGCAGAGACTATCGGCGGCACTTATAAGAAACAAAAAACCGGCAGTTTTTCTATCGGGTGTTTTTCATTTTTCCCCACGAAAAACATCACTACCGGAGAAGGCGGGATGCTTACCACCAATAGCGATGCATTCGCGGATAAAGTAAAGGCGCTTGCCGGCCACGGTATTACAAAAAGTACGTATGAGCGCCAGCTTGTTCAAGACCCCTGGCACAGAGAAGCAAATTACGCGGGATACAATTTCAGGATGAGCAGTATTCTGGCGGCCATTGGTGTTGAGCAACTGAAAAAACTTGATGGCTTGAACGCGCGACGCAGAGAGCACGCAGGCTACTTAAATAAAAAACTGAGGTTTGATGAGATCGAGCTTCCCGTAGAGCTAAAAGAATGCAGGCATGTCTACCAGATGTACACGATTAAGGTTAAGAAGATCGCCAGAAGGGATTTTGTCCTGGGCTTAAGAAAAAAAGGGGTTATGGCGTCAGTGCATTTTACTCCCCCCGTACATTTACAACGATACTATGCGCAAAAATACAAACGCCTGATCCATGATTTACCGGTGACTGAGCGCGTAGCCAACTCCATTGTAACCTTACCGATGCATCCCTGGCTGACAAAGAAAGAGTTAGATTATATGGTTAATTCGGTAAGCAAGGTATTGCGCAAACTAAACAGGAGGAGAATATGCCTTTAGAAAAATACCCCTATGTAATTATTATAATACCGGCGCATAATGAAGAGGAGTCTATAACAAATGTTATTAAAAAAATACAGGATAATTATGTCGCCCAGAATAAAACCTATTGGGTCGAGATCGTAGTAGTGGATGACGGCTCCTCAGATAACACTGCAAAAGTTGCCAAACAGGCCGGAGTAAACAGGATAATCTCTCATATTAAAAACCGGGGTTTAGGCGCCGCTACGCGCATCGGCTTGCAAAGGGCCCATGAAATGGGCGCGGATGTGGCGGTTAAAATCGACGCTGATTTCCAGCATGACCCTGATGATATTGACAAACTCGTACAGCCCATACTTGAAGATAAGGCAGATTGTGTCTTCGGCAGCCGCTTTAGCGGAGGGTTAAAATATACCATGCCCTTTTATCGCTCGATAGGCAATCGATTTTTCAGTTACCTGGTGAGCAAGCTTACCGGCCTTAAAGTTACCGATGCCCAGACAGGGCTTATGGCATTCAGCAGGCGCTATCTTAAGGATTTTGAGATGATCTCAGATTATAATGAAACACAGCAGCTGATTATGGACGCAAACAGCAAACACATGCGTATCATGGAAATTCCCGTTGTATTCTATAAACGGGAAACAGGAAAATCGTTTATCTCCTGGCGCTACCCCATCAAGGTAGTGCCAACCATAATTCGCTTATTCTATTACGCCAATCCGTTAAAGATCTTTCTCCCCTTGGGGATTTTATTAATCGCGGCGGCAGTTGCCCTTGGAATAAAAATCATGCTGGCCGGAGAAGGATTCTTTGGCGACGCCACCATTTCAATCCTGGCTATTGGCGGCATCCAGACCATACTATTCGGAATGCTTGCTGATATGATAGGGACAAAGCGCTAAGCAAAACTGACTATATGAATATCCTGCTTATAAACCCGGGCCTCAGCCGGCAAAGGGTAGGGCATTATAGCGATAAGATTGAGAAAAACCGGGGGGCATATCCTTCATTAGGGCTGCTTTACATCGCCGCGGTATTAAAAAAGGAAGGCCACCGCATCGAAATAATTGATGTTGATATTGAACCTGATCCTCAAAACAGGATTATACGCTCTCTAACCTCTCTTAAGCCGGATGTCTTATGCGTGCACGTGATGACATGGTCATTTCATCAGGCTAATGAAATCGCAAAACTGGCGAAAAATACCCTGCCTTCTATATGCGTGATCGCAGGAGGTGCGGCAATTACCTCAACACCTGAACCCGCAATGAAGCACAGCGTGTTTGATTACGGGGTCATCGGTGAAGGGGAAAAAACAATTGTCGAACTCCTGCAAACACTTAACTCTAAGGCCGATACAAGCAAAATACCCGGAATTATTTACCGGCAAAACCAGGAATTGTTTTTAAGCGGGCAAAGGCCATTGATTGAAATACTGGATTCTATCCCGAATCCCGCCAGGGAGCTGGTGAGACTTAACCGTTATTCTGATGCGCTATCAAGGGAACGCGCCTCGGCAACTATGATCACCAGCCGCGGCTGCCCTTACAGTTGTATCTATTGCGATAGGCGCAACGCATGGGAAATAAATGGCGTGCCTTTTCGAACCGCAGGATCGTAGGCGAAATGCAGGAATTAAAAGACCTTTACGGCATAAAAGAGATCATGTTCTTCGACGATGAATTTATTACAGACCGCTTGCGCACCATTGAATTATGTAATCTAATCCTTGAGAAAAAAATCAGGATTATATGGGAGTGCCGCAGCCGGGTTGATATGGTTGACCGCGAACTTCTAAAAATAATGAAAAAAGCGGGCTGTTACCGTATCCGTTTTGGATTTGAATCCGGAGACGACGCAATACTAAAAATCTTAAAGAAAGGCATTAGTGTAACCCAGTCCCTGGAATGCAGCCGCATGGTTAAAGAATCAGGAATTGAGATATTCGGTTATTTTATGTTCGGCTGCCCCGGGGAGACTGAAAAGACTGTCCAAAAAACAATTGAGCTGGCATTTGCCATTGAACCGGATTTCGCGGTATTCAGCAAAACAATACTTATACCTGGAAGCGAACTCTTTGAATGGGCGGCCTCAGAAAAACTTATTCCGGCAGATTACTGGGAGAGGTTCCTCGCAGGGCGTATCACTGATACCGCGCCCTGCCTGTCTTCAAAAGAGCTGCCCACCCAAAGGATCGATCAGATTATCAAAGAAACAAATAGAAGATTCTACCTGCGGCCAAAATTCATCATGCGTAAACTAAGCAAAATTAGAAGCCTGCCTCAATTGATCAAGCAAATGCATATGGCAGGGGCCTTTTTAAACCATTAATAAACTATGAAAATATTATTTATTCATCCGCCGTCAAACGTTAATCTTAAAATCCAGAAAGGATTAAAATACCCTCCCCTGGGAATAGCGTTTGTCGCAGCAATCTGCCTGGAACAAGGGCATAATGTGCGGATATTTGATGCTAATGTTGAAAAAAATCCTTTTCAATCATTACGTGTATTAATCCGGGAATTCCAACCGGAGGTAGCAGGAATAAGCTTCACCAGCTTATTATCGGACAGCGCGCACTACACTGCCGCATTCGTAAAAACAATCTCTCCTGGTGTTGCGGTTGTTGCAGGAGGGTACCATCCTACCGCTCAACCGCTTGATGTGATAAAAGACAATAACTTTGACGCGGTAGTAGCAGGGGAAGGAGAAATTACTTTTATTGAATGGCTTAGGGCATACGCATCAAAAGATAAAAACTACAGCTTAATCAATGGGCTGTGTTTTAGGAAAAACGGCCGGATAATGGTTAATCCAGCAAGAGAATTAATGCCAAGTCTCGATACGCTGCCCTTGCCCGCCTACAGCTTACTCCCTATTTCGCGTTATAGCAGTATGGTCTCAACGCGTGCGCCTTATGTCACTTTTATCCGCAGCCGGGGATGCCCTTTTAACTGTATTTTTTGCGGCGTGCAGAAAATGTTTGGAAAAGTTTACCGGGTGCAATCTCCGCAAAAAACCGTTTCAGAAATCGAAAGGCTGGTCAGGGAATTTAAAATCAGGGAGGTTCTCTTTAAAGATAGCGACTTCTTGATCGACAGGAACAACGTAATTGAGCTATGCAAGATCTTAAGCGAAAGGAAATTTAATTTTATCTGGAGCTGCAACGGACGGGTAGATATGATCGATGAAGGAATCGCCTCATTAATGAAGCGCTCCGGCTGCAGGATGATTACCTATGGCATAGAATCGGGCAACCAGGATATTTTGAACAACCTTAAAAAAGATTTTACATTAGAGCAGGCGGCCAGGGCTGTCCAGGTAACGAAAAAAGCGGGAATTCAGGTAACCCTGAATATTATTTTTGGCTCACCCGGAGAAACTAAAGAAACTATCCGGCAAACTTTGGCGTTTGTGAAAGAGTTAGACCCGGATTACCTCAATTGCGCATACCTTACCGCGTTCCCCGGCTCCCGCCTATATGATAATGCCCTGGATAATGGCTGGTTCATTTACGGCAAGCCTGATTCATTCGCATATGAACAACTCCGGCTCAACGCCACAAAAATGCCAGTTAAGGAACTATCGGCCTCAGTAAAGAATGCCACCCGGTCATTTTATCTAAGGCCCTCTTATATCATAAAAAGGTTGCGCCGCTTAAATTATGCTGAGCTTAAGAACGATTTCAAGGGACTATGGGCAATCATAAGAAATTATTGAATCCCTTCACCTGGCTTACCAGGGAGATAAGGACGCGCAAGGTCCTGCCTTATATTCCCTGTGCAGAAATCCATATCGATATCGGATGCGGAGCCGAAAAATACTTATTAAGAAAATCCCCCTGCCGGATGCACATAGGATTTGACCAGCAAACCGGCCAACGCCTCCTTGATACAATCGGGGCGCAAGACAATAGTGTTGATTGCATAACAATGCTGGCTTCTATAGAACACCTGGCATATCCGGAAAAAATTATCAAGGAATGCTACCGTATAATCAAGGATGACGGCAGGTTAATCATCACCACCCCCAGATCATCGGGGAAATGGCTCATGAAGATATACGATCCCCATTATGAAATAACGGAAGGAGCGCATCAGAAATATTACGATCTAAATTCTATGCAGAGCCTGCTAAAGGGCTTTTTCCGGATTAAAACCTACCAAACCTTTATGCTTGGATTTAATCAGCTTTTTGTCTGCACAAAAATACGGGGATTAACGCAGATGGATCTCGACAGAATTCAGCCTTTTGTCTGATAAACCGGAAATTACTTCGCGGGTAATGATTAAATAGCGGGATTTATCAACAGGCAAATTCTCTGAATTAAGCAAAACCCTGGTAATATTATATCTGCCATAGGCAAGTTTACCGGGATTTAAAAAGCTTATTCTTATCTTTTTTCCGGCGAACATGCGTTCTATATATATAGTATTGCTCTTGCGGAAATGTTCCGCGCTTAATTTTGGCTCAATCACTAAATCCCCATCCTGGCCCCTGACTCCAAAAACCTGGGTTAACATAGTTAATATAAACCAGCTGGCTGAACCGGTCAGATAAGAATACATACCCCGGCCTTCCAGGTTAAAGTATTCCGGCAGGCAAGGGTAAATCTTGCTTTTAGCGGTATCCACTGCCATTTTATAAAGTGAGTCTAAAGTTTTCCAGGCATCCTGAACGTACCCTTGTTTATATAACGCATAGCTAAACATCACAGCCATGTGGCTGAAAATTGCCCCATTCTCCTTATCCCCATAAGAAAAAGAAAAAGCCCTGCCCAGATCAAGCTGACCTTGCTTAAAATCAGTATTAAGATGTATACTGCCGTTTTGTTTATCAAGTAAATATTTATTTACGCTGCGCAGGATTTCGCGCACCTGCCAGCTACGGGGGATACCGGCCATAATGGTAAAGGCCTGGGCAGTCAGGGTCATTTGCATATGATTACCCTTTTTCCCTTCCAGGCGTTTCTTACGGTTATCATAATAACCGTTGAAAAACCCTTCTTTAAGCCACTCTGTAGAACGTATATGCTGCTTCATCCAGGCGGACTTACTCCTGAGATCTATAGCTAACCGCGCGGCATCCAGGGAAATCTTTTTCCCGGAGACGGCAACGGAAACTTTAGAAAAATATCTGTCTAAAATCTTTCGCTTGGAAGAAATGCTTTCATAATCAATTTTCGCAAATAAAATCGCAACCTCTTCAGCCACCTCTATTTTGTTATTTTCTCCGGCCTTAGCTAAAAGCCCGGCAAGGGTTTCTAAGTTTTGCGCATACATGGCGCTAAAGGCCACACTTTCGCCGTTCTCTTTTGCCATATCCAGGCCGTCATTCCAATCAGCGCCTTCAAGCCGGATATGGTTATGGCTGCCGACATTAAAAAATTGCACCAGGTTCTGCACTATAAGGTGTTCCAGGATAGATCCTGAATAAACCTTTCCTTGTCTGGTTTTCAGTTTATTGCCGTAAGCGGTATTCCAGTTATAATCAATACCCCTGCTACGTTTTATTTCATGATTGTAAAAATAGGTTGAGCGTTCAAACAGGATATCCAGGTCGCCGGTTTCATTAATATATAAATCCAGGGTTAAAAGCGGCCATATACCGTGGTCCATCCATACCCGGCTGATATTATTGCGGTCGGCAATAAACTCCCCCGAGGCCTTACCGATAATCGTGGCGTTGGAGCCGTCCATCTTTACCCCGCAGAAATTATTGACCAGAAAGGACCTGACCTTTTGAGGGTCATTAAGGATCAACCCCAGGCAATCCTGCCACAGGTCGCGCCATCCGCGGCCGCCTTTTCCGTAATCAAAATCCGGCAGGAATGAACAGCCGAACATCCTTCTTAATGCCGGCTGGATATTTACCCAGCGCAGCCAGTTATCAAAATCTCCATCCCGAGTTGCAATATTTACCCCCTGGCTCAAGTTCCCCCAGAATATCCTGGTTTTTTGCAAAGCCTGCGAAATTTTATCCGGATGGTTAAATTTAGAAATTAATTTCGTAATTTCCCCCGGAGCCTTAGCTATCCCCATAATCACCGTATATAACTTTGATTGCCCGGGCTTAAGAGAAACCTTTTTGAAACTCAAGGCCCCCATAACCTCTTTACCCTGTATATTATTCAGCCGCTCAGGAATGTCTTTAAATACCGCCTCCGGTTCTTCCAGGTCACCTGATTCCCCGCAAAAAATCTCCTGGGTGGGATAGATTCTTTGCGCAGGAGAAAATTTCTCATCCCAGCCCAAAACAAAATAGCTATCTTCATTTTGATGGTGTCCGGACTCGTCAAAAGACAATGTCGGTTTAGAGATTACCCCGAATTTATGCAGAATGACGCGCTGCAACAGGCTGGTTACATGGCGATGATCGCGTATATTATTGGCGCCGCGGCTATACATGGGAATGGCAGCTGTGGGGATAAAACTTATTGGATTGCGGGAGATATTGCTAAGCCTGACCTGCATTATTTCAAGCGGTTCGCCCGTAGCCGGCACAAAAGAAAGGATCTCCGCTTTAACACCTATTGCTTTATTCTGGCGGGTTATCTTCTGCCAGAGCAAACCAGCCTCTAATCTAAACTTATCCCGGCTTATTTGCTTGTAATCTTTAGAAACTCCGGTAGCTGACCAGATTTTTTTCGGATTAATATAAATCCAGAAATTACGCGAAGAACGCAGATTGACCAAGTCAATGCGCGAGACCGGGGCTAAAAGAAAAGAGTTTTGCCCGCTTTTAATATCTCCGTGTAAATCAGGGGTAACGGAAGACATAATATTATCATTGCCCAGAGGCAAATACAGGCTCCTGATTTTATCCGCGCAGTCCGAAGAAAAACTGCCTGAATTATCTGTAAAGCTATACAAAGTTTTATCCATAATTAGTTAAATTAACATAAGCATAAGGTATATTCAAGCAAAACTCTACGAACTTACTAATTTCTTGCCGAAGATAAAAAGCGGTACATCTTTATGTAAGATATAATTGAAATACGACCTGCTCCCTTCATACAGGAGACGGAATGATTGCTTAGAGAAAAAATCCGCTCCAGCCTGGGAAAGCGTTGCCAAATGCACTCCGGGGACCATTTCTTTTTTAAGGTAATTCAAATAAGTCTTTACCAAATCCGTTCCGATGTTTTTCCCGCGGAATTCTTTTTTTATATTAACATGGAAGGTAGCCGGGTATTCTTTTGTAAAATCAGGTGTTGCCAGGCCGCCCTTAACAAGGGCCTTTAAACAGTTAAAAATAAAAACAATATTCTTTTTTTTAATAAAAACCCCGCTTCTTAGCGCCTTCCAGAACAAAGGAAGCATTATCTTGTCTTTGAAAATCTTTTCCGCGGTGATTTTGCTTTTTGCGCCAATCAAATAACCGGCAACCGCTGAATTAACCTCCGCAACAAAACAGGACTCCGGCTCATAGTCAGTGAAATACAAATTAAGGGCGTCGCAAATAACCTCCCTGCCTTCAAAAAATAACGCAGCCGATTGTCCCATAAAAGCAGTATCATGGCTGATTGACCTGACCTGGCCTCTATCCCTGCTTTCAAATTTCCTGATATTTACGCTAAATTCTCCGGACACGTTTTTTCCTAAAACTAAACCTTTTTGCCATAAAGAAAACGAGTAAATAAAAGATTGCCGCGCATACAATCCCCAGGATTACACTGCCTAAAAAAAGAGGCTGATAATAATAACAAATCTTCTGGAATGTTATATCTTTAAATACTGACCAGCTTAAGGGCTCAAATTTTCCGTTTAAGATATGCCTGCCGATTTCATAACCTGCCCAGGTTATAGGAGGGATTGTCGGGGGGAGGGAAATACTGGTTCCCAAAAAGATCGCGATCTTATTTGCCGGGCGGACAAGAATAGCGGCAACAACCACCAGGATGGTGTGCAGTCCATAAACCGGCAAGATACCGATAAAAACCCCTATGGCCACCCCCAAGGCGATCTCCCGCGGCGAATTATTCAGCCTAAGCAGATGGACGGCAATTCTCTTAAATTTCCACTTCAACGCACCTACCCTCCTTTTCAACCGCTGAATTATAAATGGCCCCGCCTTAAAGTATCCCTAAGCTAATGGCATAGCCAAAGAAAATTGGATTTATCAAAGGTTAATGCAAACTTAGAGAATAAACTATTGCCAGGAAAACTGCAAGGACCAGAAATAAGCCCATCAACCTGGTATTGCGTATTTCTTTGGGCATTGAGACCGGCTCGATACGCCAGTTGATCTTTTCGTAGAATTTTCTTTGGAATTCAATCGCCGCCGCAGGATTAAGAAACATGACTAAGCCGACTGTTATACCTGCTAAATAAATCAATATTGAAATTGGGCAGGATAGGAGTTTAATCATTTAAACAGCAGATTTAATCTCCGGGTTGTTCTTTTTTGATATTTAAAGAGGATTTTATGAAGCTGATAAGATAGTCCAATATTTCCGGCGGTAAATCTATAAACTCTACGCCAACCTCAAAATCATCGCTGTAAGAAAGCTCCCTGACCCACATGCATTTAACCAATGCCTCAAAGCTGAATAATGTCATGGGGAAAGTGATCCTGATTCTTAAGCGGCTATCCTTGGGAATAAATTCATGGGTTAGAAATCTTATCCCCCCCTGGCTGATATCCTTTGTGAGATACTCCTTAATTGTCTCTGCGGGTATTACTTCATAAGCTACCTGCAGGCTTTCAGGAACCCTGGTGTATTTTCTTCTCTCTTGCATTGCGCCTTACCTTCCTTTTATTTATTATGCCAACCTAAAGATTAACGCCTTATATCATAAGAATAATCTTCCCTTACATCGCCATTAGAATTACAACGCTTATACCAGGTGACGCTGGCTCCATCACTGCGCAGGTAACTTTTTACCCGTTCCGCAAAACATAGAGAAAAGTTCATAAACATGATCAAACATAAAAACAGCAATATTTTTCTCGCTGGAACTTCTCTATGGGTTTTTCGGGGCATGGTTTGGTAAAACAAAACTCATCGTGGTTTTCTGTCAGATATATTAAGCAAATTGGCTGTTGATCTCCGAGGCCTTAAAAACCTCCCACACTGAATTCCTGTTGACAATGGTAGATTGATGATACGCTATAATATTCAAAATGTTAAGCGTATCAATCCTGTCCAGAGAATACGTGCAGATAGACTTCATCTTGGTTTGCTCAATATTTTTGTCGATTTCTTTCTCGTATAAATTCATTTTAAAGGTGTGGGCGTTAAACAGGTCGGTGCCGTCTCCTGCGATGCGGATGCCGGAAAACCCCTGGCCCAGCACCTCCTTTTCCCTTTTAAGCCACCAGTCAATCATATTAAACGCGCTGAATATCCCTTCTTTAAGGTAATAGTCCTGATAACTCCTGATTTCAATTTGCCCTTTATCAATATAGTAACCGAAGTTCCCCATCTCTTCGCTCAAGGCTGATTTGGCTGTTTCGACTTCAATTGAATCAGGCAGGGCCCATATACAAAACTCGCTATTCTCTAACCCCGCCTTAAAATATGGGACCAGGCCGCTAATCAGTTCATTTTTGGCTTTATAAAACATACACATATGGCTGCCCCAGGGTAGATCATGCATAAGATTAACTTCCACCTTACATTCTCCTGTTTTATGGCCCCGCCAAAAACGCTATAATAATATATATTATCTAACTTTTAAAATTAAAGTCAATCTTTTTATCAACAAATTTACTTATGCCACTATTCCGTATAATAATAAAACACTAAAACGGGCCAGCGGAATACCGCTGACCCGTTTTAACATTCAATTGCGGGGATGCGATTTGAACGCATGACCTCAAGGTTATGAGCCTTGCGAGCTACCAGGCTGCTCCACCCCGCGAATTTGAGCACCTTAAATCTTTTGTCTGACGAAATCCTTGATTGAACGATAGTGAAATCAAGGATATGAACACCTTAAATCTTTATCTATCGCACCTTGTCAAAAAGGATTGGCAAGTGCGCGCTTGCTGCGCGAAATCAAGCACCTCATAGCTTTTATCGAGCGCAGTCCTTGCGCTTTACGCAAGGACCTTGTAAGTGAAACGAGCAGGGACATTTATCTTTTCTTATCCGAGAAAATCTTAATGGGGATCTCGCCTTTTCTTACTACCCCCATCTTATCCCGGGCCATCTTTTCCTGATAAACCGGGTCGTTCTCGACCCGCTTAAGTTCTTCCTGCAAAAGATAATTCTCAACCGCCATCTTACGGAATTGGTCCTCCAACTGGCGGTTTTTGGCTCTCAACCCCTGCAATTTTATATAACCCGGTAGAAATAAAACCAAAAGCAGGACCGTAAAACCAAAAAGCCAAAAGGCCTTTCTTAACGTAGAGATCATCTACTTCTTCCAGGATGTCCCCGCATAAACCGCCTTTTTGCCTAACTCCTCTTCAATCCTCAAGAGTTCGTTGTATTTGCAGATCCTGTCGGTGCGGGATAAAGAACCGGTTTTGATCTGGCCTACGCCGCTTGCCACCGCCAGGTGCGCGATAGTAGTATCTTCTGTCTCTCCGGAACGATGCGAAATTATGGCGTTATATTTATTCTTTCTGGCAATAGCAATCGCCTCAAGAGTCTCTGAGAGCGAACCGATTTGATTTACCTTAATCAGTATAGCATTAGCAATCTTTTCTGCAATCCCTTTTTTGAATATCTTCGGGTTGGTAACAAAAATGTCATCTCCTACGAGCTGCACTTTATCCCCTAATTTCCGGGTCATCTGCGCCCAGCCACTCCAGTCATGCTCAGAAAGGCCATCCTCAATGGAGAGAATAGGGTAACGTGAGAGCCACCCTTCATATATAGCTATTAAATCCACTGAGCTCTTTTCTGATCCTTCAAAGGTGTATTTTCCATCTTTGCAGAAAGAGCTGGCGGCGCAATCCAAAGCCAGAAAAATATCTTTTCCCGGCAAATATCCTGCCTTTTCGATCGCCTGAATAATCAAGCTTAGGGCCTCTTCATTAGAATTAAGGCTGGGGGCAAAACCACCTTCATCCCCCACAGAGATAGAAAGCTTCTTGGATTTCAAAATAGATTTTAAATTATGGAACACCTCGGTTGCCGCGCGCAGGGCTTGCGAAAAAGTAGGCAGGCCTTGCGGCATAATCATAAACTCCTGGATATCCAGATTATTGTCGGCATGCATACCGCCGTTTAAGATGTTCATCAAAGGGATGGGGAGAATCTTTGCTTTAGGCCCGCCTAAGAATTGATAAAGCGGCTCACCCTTGGAAAGCGCGGCGGCCTTAGCCACTGCCATAGAAACCCCCAGGATAGCATTTGCCCCAAGGTTAGACTTAAATTCTGTCCCGTCCAGCTTAATTAAAAGTTTATCAGTCTTGGCAAAATCCGCGGTTTGGCCGCTAAGCGCGGAGTTGATTACAGTATTAACATTGCTGACTGCCTTTAATACTCCTTTGCCTAAAAATCTGGCTTTATCTCCATCCCTTAATTCCAAAGCCTCATTATCTCCGGTAGAGGCACCCGAAGGAACCGCGGCGCGGCCCAATATTCCATTTGTTAAAACACAATCCACTTCAACTGTGGGATTTCCGCGGGAATCCAGGATCTCGCGGGCTAAAACCTTCTTGATTTTTGCCATTTAATTCTCCCTTTTATAAGTAATTTCTCAGACAACTTCATAATTATACACGCAAAAATAATCAAGTCAAGGAAGAAAAGGTTTGACTTAGGATATCAGATATGTTATTTTCTATATACTTGTACTTTTAGATACCTGCATGGCGGCAGATAGG
>Ga0172373_10005643_pt1 | contig 17067 bp, 11 predicted proteins | sample Lak10m_2_FD_114546 | JGI IMG/M metagenome (GOLD analysis project Ga0172373, IMG submission 114546) | Freshwater microbial communities from Kabuno Bay, South-Kivu, Congo - kab_092012_10m | ecosystem: Environmental > Aquatic > Freshwater > Lake | place: Democratic Republic of the Congo...
AGAAGTGAATCAACAATCTCAAATCCTTTATCAAGGAATATCGGAGGATTACTATTAGTGGCAAATAAGTTATAATGAAACGGTAACCGGATTGAATTGAACCCCCAGCTTTTGAGAGAATCAATATCAATCTTTTGAACGTAATTATCTCTGTAAGTTTCATAAAAAATTTCAGTGTTTGATTCACCTATTAAATCTAAAATTCTTTCTTTTATTTCCCATTGTGCATTTGCGAAATTAGAAGTATGCAGCATATAACCTTCCTGCAAAAGCCAGCCGCCAAGCCCAATTCCCTTTAGCAAAATTTCCTGACCTGAACCATCCAGGATAGTTTTGTTATTGCGGTGCAGATACCCCTGGGCATTAAGGGTGCTGTGGATTAATAAAAATCCGCTAAGGAATACTATAGAAATTATTTTTAGCTTATAACTTTTCATTTTTAAGTATGTCAATTTTTAATTTTAAATATTAATTGAAACTATTTGAGCAAGATCATCTTCTTTGTTTTAGCAAAACCACCAGCTCGTAGTTGGTAGTAATACACACCGCTTGGTAATGTAGAATTTAGGATGTATAATTTAGAATGAACTCCTGCATCTTGAAATTCACTTACTAAAGTTTCCATTTCTTCGCCAAGTGAATTAAAGATTTTGAGAGTCACAAATTGTCTGCCGCTAATTGTATATTGAATATTAGTAGATGGATTAAATGGATTCGGATAATTCTGTTCAAGTGAAAATTGTTTGGGCAAATCTGCTTGTGTTTCATTGATTCCGGTTGCTGTCCCGCCGTTTTGGAAATATGGAGAATAGGCACTCTTTAAAACGTTACCAACAGGTTTTAAAGTATTCCTGAACATATCGAACAAGCCCATGCTTTGATAACCAAACGGATGTCCATTTGAATACCAATCAAAAATACACCACCATGTGCAACCCATCAGTGAGCCATTTTCATTAACATTACCATTTGCGCTTAATGCTGCATGTATTTGAAAAGCTGGAAATGTTAAGGTGAAAACATCAGCCTGTTCCTGTGTTGTCGAGCCATTTTCGGAAGACCAAAAACCAAACTCTGTGTCCAGTATTGGTTTATCTGGGAAAAAAGATTTAGCATCATTAATAAAATTAAATGTATCGGCGAAGTATGAGTCGCCGTAAAAAATACCGAAGTACATAGTCCATCCTAATACATCACAAACGTTTTGAGAATCATCTTCGGGTCCCGGTCTATCTGCTGCGGCAGATTGAACAATGAATCTTCCATCTGGATAATTTTGTTTCAGATCCTGATTTACTCTTTCGATAAAAATTTTTCTATTTGCTACATCAAGGCACTCATTTACAGTACTCCAAAGGAAAATCGAAGGACGATTAAAATCCTTAAATACCATCTCGCGAAACATTTGTTCATGGATGTGTCTTGTGTTGTTTTGAATTTCCCACGCAGTAGAATTATCAAATTGCCATACGGGAATTTCCTCGATAATAGCAAGCCCCATCCTATCTGCAAGTAAATATGTTTGAAGATGATTTGGATAATGTGCAGTTCTTAATGAAACAGCATTAATAGCTTGAACTTTTTGTAAATCGGCATAGATTGTATCAATCGGAATACTTCGGCCAAGCATTGGATGATCTTCGTGTCGAGCAACACCGGGCAGAAAAATAACTTTATCATTTAGTCTAACTTTATCTCCCTCGAGAGATAATTTCCTAATACCAAACTGAGTGTAATATTCATCAACCAAAACACTATTTACTGAAAGAGAAACTTTCATAACGTACAGGTTTGGTGCTTTCATTGACCAGAGTTTTGGGTTGCTGATTGTGATATTTGTCTGCCAAACTTTAAACGAATCAGCGGGAATTAATATTGAAGCCGAAGTTGTACCCGAAACACTAATCAATGATCCCAAAATTTCGGAAGCAGATTCCGAATTGATATTACTCTCACTTATATCAGCCTCATATACTTGTATATTTACTAAAACATCTTTGTCAGTATTACTATTATTTGAGATTATGAGTTTGGACTGAACATCACCGCCTATATTTAGCGGAACAATGTCAGTCCTGATTACTGAAACAGGGTCAGAAATTTCAAGATAAACATCATGAATTATTCCGGTATAATTAAACCAGTCGCAATCTGTGTATGGAACAATATCATTCCTGTTACCCCATCCTGGATTGTCAACACGCACTGCGATCAGGTTTGAGCCGCCGTAATTAAGAAAAGGTGAAACATTAAAAGCGAACGGAGTGTAACCGCCTTCGTGATAGCCGAGATAATAGCCATTGATCCAAACGTCGGCGACATAATTAACAGAATAGAAAATCAGTTTGATAAAATTATCTGCATCGTTTGCATCAACGTTAAATTCTTTTCGATACCACACCCCATCCTCATAATATTCCGGTACTGTTGGATAAGTGTGCATTTCATTTTCGACGGCGGGAAGTAATTTTGTTTCCCAGCCATCGTCATCGTAAGAAGGAAGATATCTTTCGGCGGCTTCATTAATTAGATTTTGATAACCTACTGCGTCACGTTTACCAAGTGTAATGTTATCGTCTGCACTAAATCTTTGTTTTTTCCATTCGCCTTTTAGATTAATCATTGTACGATTTTGTTTTTCAAATGAAGGTACGGGCATTCTATTTTGATAAGGGACATTTATACCTCCAATTTCAATTAAACTGAAAGTTGCCTCAAGACTTGCAACCTGCCCAATTGAATGTGAAGAGAATAATAGGATTGTGATGATAGATAATTTCTGAACTGCGGAAATAACTCTGCTAAACATAATTTGAACCTTCAACTAAAATATTAATTTATATAAAGCAGTTCAACAATAGTACCAAGATTATACTTCAATGGTTTAAACTAAACAGCTTTAAATAATACTAAATCAAATCTATTCTTATTATTCTGATAAAATCTAATTATTAAAAAGATAAGTAAATTTTATTTCAGCCCAAGTTCTTTACACATGCGATAATAATTTGGTGGAGCTAAACCAAGTTGTTTTGCAGCCTCTGAATCCGAGGAAGTATTTTCTCGGACAAATTTAAAATACTTTTCGCGTAAGATTTTTTCCATTTCTTTTAGAGGCATTATTTTATTGGGGGTAAAAAATTTGTATTCATCTGAGCTATCGATACCACTGATGGGGTCGATAATTCCAATGGCTCTTTTAGCAATTGCAGCGGTAATTACACTCTGATCAGTAAATAAAAATCTTTGAATAACGTTTTTTAATTCACGTACGTTGCCCTGCCAGTCATAGTTTATCATTACCTCAATAGTTTCTTGCGGAATTAGTGGTTTATCTTTTCCCATATCAATGCTAAACATCGAAAGAAAATAATCTGTAAGTAATGGAATATCTTCTTTACGGTTTTTCAATTCGGGTACATAAATCGGCAAAACATTAAGACGATAGTAAAGATCTTCTCTGAATCGTTTAGCTTTTACCTCCTCCTCTATATTACGATTTGTCGCAGCAATAACCCTAACATCAACTCGTATTTTTTCTGTGCGTCCAATTTTTTCAATTTCACCGTCCTGAATTACCCGGAGTAATTTTACCTGCGCTTGCAAAGGAAGTTCGGTAATCTCATCAAGAAAAACCGTTCCATTATTTGCGATTTCAAAAAGACCCAGCTTCTTTTTATCCGCGCCTGTGAACGCACCTTTTTCATATCCAAATAACTCACTTTCAACTAAATCATTTGGAAGGCTGCCGCAATTTATTACAACAAAATTTTCGAGTTTGCGCTGGCTTCTGTAATGAATATTATAAGCAACAAGTTCTTTACCTGTGCCCGAAGCACCTCTGATCAAGGTGTTAACATTGCTTTGTGCATATTTTTCAATTTCGCTTTTTAACTGCGAAATAACCAGTGAACTTCCTATGATTCTTTTTTGAATCAAAGAATCTTCAACGTTTTTAACTAACTTTGCATTAGAGCGAGATCTTTCTCTTTCGAGCAGGCATTTTTCATAAGCATTAAAAATACTTAAAATGAAATCAGTCGGTTGATAAATATATTCCTCAATATCGCCGGGATATTTTGTGCAGTACCAGAATGCCCCAGCCTTTAACAGACGATTGGCAAAATTATAATCTGAAATATTAATAGTCATTTTTGTTATTACGATTATCTGAATGGAAGGTTCAATCTCCTTAATTTTTTGAATAAGCGATTCACCCATAATACCCCCGGCTATTTGAAAATCCATAATTACAATGTCTAATAGATCTTTCTTCGAGTTTAAAAGATCGATTGCCGATTTTCCATTTGAGACAATATCTGAGATGATAATGTTATCCCCGAAAGGTTGAACAGTATTTTTGACTCGTCTAACGTCATATTCTTCATCCTCAATAAGCAGTATTTGAATTTTTTTATTTATTCCAAGCATCGATATTTCCGATTTTAATTTTGAATAGTGATAGTAAATCTGCACCCGCCGACGTTAGTATTATCAGCGTCAATATCCCAGCCGCAGCGTTTTGAAATTTCATAAGAAATATAACAGCCGTATCCGCTGTTTTGCATTTCTGTTTTTTTAGTTGTAACATTTTCCAGAAAGATTTTTTTCAACCCTTCTTGATTTCGTTCAAGAAGTTCGGGCAAAATACCTTTGCCGTTATCTTGTAAAATTATTATAGTTCGTTTCGTTTTAGAGTCATGTTTTGTAATGATGTCTATCAAAAGATTTTGCTCACCGCCGTGATCAAGAGAATTTTGTATCAATGGCTCGATGATTTCCCAAATAACAAATTCATTTACATTAACAATTGGAAGATTATCATCAAGTTGAAGATTAATCTTAAAGGCAGAACTTGCAGTTGCTACGCGTAAAAAAATATTATTGACAATAAATTTAATAACTTCATTCAAATTTGTTTTGAACATTGAATTACGAATTGTTTGTATAGGCGGATCGTACCATTTCATATCATAGATCACTCTTGAAATGAAGTTGGAATATTTACTAACACGATATTTAATTTCATTAATATTTTCAGAAGAAAGTTTACGCAAATCCTCTTTTATAAAGCCCATAATTTTTTCAGCTTTATGATGGGTGTGGTAAATTCGTTTTGTAAAAACAAGTTCCTTCTGATAATTTATTTGCTTGGTCAAACTTGTTTCGTGTTCGTCAAATAAAAGTTTCTGAGCTTCGTCTCTTTCCTTCACGGTGTATGATGAAATAAAATACATCGCAAGTAACCCAAGTAGTATAAGTGAAATATAAATTATAGAAGTTTCGTCATAGTTAGAAATAATTTCATCGGTTATAAAAGAAAAATCGGGAGTGTTTCTCATATAAACAGCACCGATATATTCCCCTCGAAGAACGAATGGAACAAAAATATTAAAAGTTTTTTCATCGGATAAAATGCTGATAATTTGTTCCTCCGAGCTTAAGTCCATTTCAATTTCCTTATACATCTTTACTACGATTGATTTTTGCTTGTTCAAAACGGAATCAACTTTGGTGTGGTCGATCAAAAAAGAGTAAAGAGTTTTGCCGTCATCAATTGCATAAATGCTGTCACCTTTACGAACAAGAATATAAAGCCCCTGAATATTATGCTTCAACTGCTGTTGACTGAAAATAATATCGAAAGATTGAATAACTTTTTCTGCTTTTTCTTTTCGTATTTCTTCTTTTTGATCGAAGGATTCAAGTACAAGTTCAATCGAAGTAGTGGTTAGATTTGCAATTTCTTCTGCGGATTCTTTTTGATACCACTCCTGAGTAGTGTTAAGAAAATTTCGAATTGCGGCTTTATTTATAAATGAAACAATTAATTGAAAAGCAAAAAGTATAACGAAGAGAACAGTAACATGTTTGAACTCAAAATGGTATTCTCTTATTTTTTCAAAAACTTTTTTTGTTTTCATAGAAACTATTTTACCATAATAGATTTTTCCAGGATTTTCTTTTCCGCATAACTGAGTGCATCCTCTACACTAATTTCACCTTTCAAGGATGAGTTCAAATAATAAGAAAGCACGTCGGAAACATTTGTGTATCCCTCCATAAATGGGCGATGAACTCCGGTTTTAAATAGATTTTTGAAAAAAATAATTTCATTGTGTTTTGAAGTAAAAGCGGAATCGTTATAAAGGCTTACCTTTGTCGGTAGATATCCGCCTTCTTCAAACATAATTTTTTGCGACTCTTCACTCATCAAGAATTTTACAAACTTAATTACTTCCGGAATTTTTCCTGAGAATTTTGAGATCATTAGATTCCACCCCCCATAGACTGATACTGGTTTGCTATTTTCAAAATGAGGAAGCGGTATCATTTTCAGATTTTTCTGCATTTCATCTGTAAAATATTCAACTTTATCATCAAACATGCTTGACCACGAGCGAAGGAAATAACCATTATGTTCTGCAAAAAATCTGAAGCTCTCATTTTCTTTTAAATACGTAACTTCTTTTGGCGAAACTTCGTATTTATGGATCAGATCAACTAAAAGCTGAAGAGATTTTTTACCTTCCGGAGTATTAATGAAAATGTTTCCCTCTTTATCTACTATCGATTTATTTTGATCAGACATTAATTCAGTAAATGTGCACAGCAAGCCTTCATAATCATCTGCCTGAAAAGTGTAAAATGGATTTTGAGAATTAATTCTTTGATGAAGTTTGATGAAATTTTCCCAGGTAATTGACTTGTTTAGTTCGATGACAATAGAATTATAATCAGGTAGTTTTTTCAAAAGATCATCCCGATAAAACATCACAGCAATATCAATATATAAAGGAACAGCAAGAAGAGTATCGTGTAAATAACAAGTTTGCATCGCATTCGGAATGAGACTACTAACAAAATTACTGTCTAAATAATTTTGAAGCGGTACACCCCACCTGGCAAAACGCGGCACCCAAATCTGATCAACTGAAAAAATATCAATCCTGCTGCTTTTGCTTCTTAGATATCTTGCAAGTAGTTCTTTCCTTTCATTTGTGCTGAATTTTTCGAATGATAGATTGATCGTTTCAACTTTTATTTGTCCCGCATATTTTTTATTAAAAATGTCTATAACTTTTTGATGTGCTGTCGAAATATGATCAACATAATAAATTGTAACAAGATTACGATTAGAATTATTCTCTATTCCAAAAGGAGTGAACAGATAGCTGATCAATACAAGGACAATGACAAGAATTGTGCTTATCACAACGTAAAATATTTTTTCAAGATTCATCTGTGATCTGTTATTTGGCTACATTCATTTTTAGTATTCGAAAGTTATTCACTTAGAAATTTCAAACTCAATTTAAAAATGTTATATGTTAAAAAGTATTTTTTATTTGTGCAATGATTTATCAATTTAATAACCAAACTTATTAAAATGATAATTAAGAAAATTTGAAATTCTTGCCGCAAGTAATATTTAGTTGAAATTAAATTACTGCTTAAGGAAATTAGAAAATAAATAAGGGCATAAAAATTGTCCCTTCCACAAATTCAATAAAATCAGTAAGAAATAATCGGAGTACTTCATGGCTGTTACGAAACCTTCAACGAATGTTAGCAATTCACCCGTTAATAGTGGAACTAATTACACACCGGCACTAATAGTTTTAACATCATTGTTTTTTATGTGGGGGTTCATTACAAGTCTGAACGATATTCTGATTCCGCATCTTAAAGCAATTTTTGATTTGAATTACACACAAGCAATGCTTGTACAGTTTACATTTTTTACTGCTTACGCTATCGTTTCACTTCCGTCAGGAGTTCTTGTTGAAAAAATTGGATACAAAACAGGAATAATAATCGGGTTATTAACCGCTGCAATTGGAACAGTTTTATTTTATCCTGCCGCCGGCTCCAGATCTTACGAATTATTTTTATTTGCATTTTTTATTTTAGCTTCCGGCATAACACTGCTTCAGGTTGCTGCAAATCCTTACGTTGCAATTCTTGGTAAACCGGAGACAGCATCAAGCAGATTAAATTTATCACAGGCATTCAACTCACTTGGCACAACCATCGCACCAATTTTTGGTTCAATACTTATCCTTGCAGTTGCTGCTAAAGGCGCAGATGAAATTGCTAAATTATCAATGACAGAACAAGAAGCTTATAAGTTGATGGAAGCCGGATCGGTTCAAACTCCATATATAATTTTAACAGGAATGCTTGTATTGATTGCCGTGATCATTGCAATGTTTAAACTTCCCAAAATTGAAGCAGCAAATCAAAGTTCAAGTTCAAACTCAAGTTCAAGCTCAGGTGGTAGTAGAAGTTTTGACCATCATCACGAAAGCGCATGGGGGTACAAACACTTAGTTTTGGGAGCGGTTGCAATTTTTGTTTATGTAGGCGGTGAAGTTGCCATTGGAAGTTTTCTTGTTAATTATTTTAAAGAACTTCTTGGAATGGAAGAAAGTCAGGCAGGCACTTACGTTGCTCTTTATTGGGGTGGGGCAATGATAGGGCGATTTTTTGGCTCAATTACTCTTTCCGGATTAACCGATTTGAAAAAAAGAAACTTGTATGCTCTTGGAGTTTTTATACTTGCAATTTGTCTGGCAAGTTATGTTACAAAAGAATATCAAAACTTTTCCTCGTTTTCATTTGCGGGATTTTCCAAAACGCTGACATTCCTTTTGCTAGTGTTTATTAATTATGTCGCTTTCAACCTTGGAAAAACAAATCCGGGTAGAACTCTCGCAATTCTGGCGGTTGTTGCCGCTGTATTAGTAATTACTTCTATGCTAACTTTTGGACAGTTTGCCATGTGGAGTATTCTTGCTGTTGGATTATTCAACTCAATTATGTTTCCTACAATTTTTACTTTGGCTATTGATGGATTGGGAAAACACACCGGGCAGGGGTCAGGAATTTTATGTACTGCAATTGTTGGCGGCGCATTAATTCCGTTAGCTCAAGGATTTTTAGCCGATACGATTGGAATTCATCATGCATTTATTCTTCCTGTACTTTGTTACCTTTATATTGCTTTCTATGGCTTGAAGGGTCACATTCCAACTTTTTCGAAAACAGCTTAATATAATTCCATGAAACAAAAAGTAGTACTTGGAATTGATATTGGTGGAACTAACACTGCCTTTGGTTTTGTTGATGAAGAAGGAAAATTATTAGTTGAGTTCTCATTTCCTACTCATTCCCAAGAAAGCGCTGGAAAATTATTTAGCCGGTTGCACCCCGAAGTAAATAAACTTTTTTCTCCTTTTGAAAATAATTATCAACTTGTTGGAATAGGAGTTGGCGCACCGAATGCAAATTATTATAAAGGCACCGTCGAACTTCCGCCCAACCTTAATTGGGGAACGGTAAATATTGTCGAATTATGTGAAAAATATTTTTCAGTTCCTTGTGCAATTACTAATGACGCAAACGCAGCAGCAATTGGCGAATTGAAATTTGGTGCAGGTAAAGGTCTGAAAGATTTTATTGTGATTACTCTTGGTACAGGCGTAGGGAGTGGGATTATTGTAAACGGCGAGCTAGTTTATGGCCATGATGGATTTGCTGGTGAGATCGGGCACACAATTTATGATGTAAATGGAAGGCAGTGCGGCTGCGGCAGAAAAGGCTGTCTTGAAACTTATGCATCTGCAAGTGGAATTAAACGAACTGTATTTGAACTGCTTGCCGAAACAAATTATCAAAGTTTGTTATCCGAAATTTCTTTCGATGAGTTGAACTCTAAAATGATAAGCGATGCAGCACTAAAAGGAGATAAAATTGCATTGATGGCATTCGATATAACTGCCAAGATACTCGGAATAAAGTTGGCGGACGCTGTTGCACATACAAGCCCGGAGGCGATAATTCTCTTCGGCGGGTTAGCCAATGCCGGTGGATTAATTTTAGAACCGACTAAAAAATATATGGAAGAATACATACTAAATATTTTTAAAGACAAAGTAAAAATTCTTCCTTCAGCACTAAAAAATGGGAATGCCGCCATACTTGGTTCAGCGGCTCTTATTTGGAATGAACTTGAAAAACATAAAAATTAAATGAATATTTTTTGAAAGGTTGAGTATCAAATTGAAATCAATAATTCTAAAAATAAATTTAGCACTTATTATTCTTTTTAGTTTCGCCTGCACTGATGATTCAAGTACCAATATTGATCAACCACAGAGCATTGATGACAAAGTTGAAACTCTGCTTCAACAAATGACTCTTGACGAAAAGATCGGACAGATGACGCAGGTTGATCGCGCATACTTAAAATCTACCGAAGATATAAAAACTTACTATCTTGGCTCACTGCTTAGCGGCGGCGGTTCTGCTCCAGAAGACAATTCACCGCAAGGGTGGGCTGACATGTACGATGACTATCAAAGCATTGCTCTTCAAACAAGACTAAAAATTCCGCTGATATACGGTATTGATGCCGTGCATGGACATAATAATGTTAAGGGTGCCGTTATATTTCCACACAATATCGGAATGGGGTGCACACGTAACCCGGAATTAGTAAAACAGGCTGCACAAATTACCGCTGCTGAAGTTTCCGGAACTGGGATAGACTGGACTTTCTCCCCCTGCATTGCTGTTTCACTTGATGAAAGATGGGGGCGAACTTACGAGAGCTTTGGGGAAACCGCCGAACTTGTATCCTCCCTTGCTGAAGCCGAAGTTACAGGATATCAAGGCGATGATCTTTCCTCTCCCGGTTCAATTCTTTCTTGTGCAAAACATTTTGCCGGCGATGGTGGAACACTTGGCGGTGATGATCAGGGCAACACCGTTTGTGATGAAACATTTTTAAGAACAGTTCATCTTCCAGGCTATCAGTCCGCAATCAATTCAGGTGTTGGATCAGTGATGGCTTCGTTCAGTAGTTGGAACGGTGTAAAGATGCACTCCAATAAATATCTTCTAACGGATGTTTTAAAAACTGAATATGGTTTTGAGGGTATACTTGTGTCTGATTGGGCAGCCATTGACGCGCTTCCGGGAGATTATAAAAACGATATCGAAATATCTATCAACGCCGGGATTGATATGGTTATGGTTCCTGATAAGTACATTGAGTTTATAACTAATTTGAAAGAATTGGTTAATGAAGGGAAAATCGGTATTGAAAGAATTAATGATGCGGTTCGGAGAATTCTTAAAATCAAATTTAAATTAGGGCTGTTTGAAAAGCCATTCACAGACAGGTCATTTACTTCACAAATTGGTTCCGCTGAGCATCGTGAGGTTGCTCGTGAATGTGTAAGACAATCTCTCGTACTATTAAAAAATGAAAATTCTTTTTTACCTCTTTCAAAAACATCAGGTAAAATTTTAGTCGCTGGAAAATCTGCGGATAACCTTGGCTACCAATGCGGCGGCTGGACAATCTCCTGGCAGGGGGGAAGCGGTGATATTACTCTTGGAACAACAATTTATCAGGCAATAAAAAATACGGCTGTTAATCCCGATAACGTTGTTTATTCATTAGATGGTTCTGATATTCAAAATGCTGAACTTGCTATTGTAGTTATCGGCGAAACTCCGTATGCCGAATTTGAAGGCGACAATGAAAACCCTGTCATTTCCGATGAAGATGTTTTAACGATAGCGAATATAAAATCTTCAGGAGTTCCATTTGTGGTTGTCCTCGTTTCCGGTCGTCCATTAAATTTAGGAAATATACTTGATGATTGCGATGCAATGATCGTTGCCTGGCTGCCCGGTACGGAGGGGCAGGGAGTAGCAGATGTTCTGTTCGGAGATTATGCGCCATCCGGTAAGCTAAGTTTTTCCTGGGCAAAATCCGTTTCTCAAATTCCAATAAATTTTGGTGATGCAAATTATGATCCACTATTCCCTTATGGTTTTGGATTAACTTATTGAAAAAATTATTAAGAGCAATTAAATGATTCATTCGAGAAAAATTTATTCAGTCGCATTTATACTATCAATAATTCTATTCTTTTCATTTTCTTCGTCTGATAAAAAAAATATTTCAAACGAAGATAAAATCTCTGCAGGGGTTGATTCTGTTCTTGTCTTAATGACTTTAGATGAAAAGATTGGGCAACTCAATCAGCTTTCTTACGGCATTGGGTGGGGTCCAACTATTAAAATAGCAGTAGATGACGAATACAAGCAGTTAATACGTGAAGGTAAAATTGGATCATTCCTTAATGCAATTGGGGCCGAGTTTACTTACGAACTTCAAAAAGTTGCTGTTGAAGAATCACGATTAAAAATTCCATTAATTTTTGGACTTGATGTTATACACGGTTTCAAAACCACTTTTCCTATTCCACTTGGCGAAGCTTCAACCTGGCAGCCGGAAATTGTAGAAATGTCAGCTCACTATCAAGCGCTCGAAGCAGCATCTGCGGGAATTCACTGGACATTTTCTCCTATGGTAGATATCGCACGCGATCCACGCTGGGGAAGAATTATGGAAGGCAGCGGCGAAGACCCTTATCTTGGTTCGCTTATGGCTGCAGCAAGGGTTCGCGGTTATCAAGGTGATTTTTCCGATTTAAATATTATTGCCTGCATAAAACATTATGCCGGTTATGGCGGCGCTGAAGCCGGAAGAGATTATAATATTGTTGATATTTCTGAAAGAACTTTTCGCGATATTTATCTGCCGCCTTACAAAGCCGGCGTTGAAGCGGGTGCACAAACGCTAATGGCTTCTTTTAACGAGATTGGAGGAATTCCTTCTTCCGGAAGTAAATATTTACTTTCAGATATTTTAAGAGATGAATGGGGCTTTAAAGGTTTTGTAGTTAGTGATTGGAATTCTATTGGTGAAATGATAAATCATGGTATTGCTTCAGATTTAAAACATGCTGGCGAGATTTCTTTAAATGCTGGTTTAGATATGGATATGAAATCACGCGCGTACATTACACACCTTAAACAACTTGTTGATGAAGGTAAAGTTGACGAAAGCACAATTGATAAATCAGTGAAAAGAATTTTAAGAATAAAATTTATGCTTGGATTGTTTGATGATCCTTACAAGTATTGCGATAAAGAACGTGAACAGAAAAACATAATGACTGAAGAAATTAAAAATGCCGCATTGAATGAAGCAATGAGATCATTTGTGCTATTAAAAAATGACAATAATATTCTTCCGCTAAAAAAGGATTACAAAAAAATTGCCATAATTGGTCCATTAGCAAATAATAGCATTGACCCGATCGGCGGCTGGGGCGGATTGGGGGATTCTGCTGATGTAACCACAGTTCTTGAAGGATTCCAAAACTATGTCGTTCATGGAGGGGCTAAAATACTTTTTTCTAAAGGCTGTAATATTAACGATCAGGATAAATCGGGATTTAATGATGCAGTTACCAAAGCTAAAAAATCTGATATTATAATTTTATGTGTTGGCGAAGATAGAGATATGAGTGGTGAAGCGTGCAGTCGTTCTTCACTCGATTTACCGGGAGTTCAGGAAGAACTAGCAAAAGAATTATTAAAAACAGGTAAACCAATTGTTGTAGTGTTGATGAACGGAAGACCGCTTTCAATCAACTGGTTAAATGAAAATGCAGATGCAATTTTAGAAACCTGGTTCGCCGGAACAATGGCTGGTGATGCAATTTCAAAAGTTTTATTTGGCGATTACAATCCAAGCGGCAAATTGCCTGTAACTTTTCCAAGAACTGTCGGGCAAGTTCCTATCTACTATAATCATAAAAACACAGGACGACCCGGAGATAAAGAAAATCACTACACCTCACAGTACATAGACCTTCCTTTAACTCCGCTTTTACCTTTTGGATATGGTTTAAGCTATACAACTTTTGAATACAATAGCTTAAAACTAAGCACTAACAAAATCACGAAGAATGATTCTGTTGTTGTTTCTGTTAAAGTTAAAAACACTGGTAAGTATGATGGGGAAGAAGTTGTACAAATGTATATCCAGGATTTAGTTGGAAGTGTTACTCGTCCGGTAAAAGAGTTAAAAAGTTTTAAAAAGATATCCTTAAAACGTGGCGAAGAAAAAACTATAATTTTTACAATACACGAAAAAGATTTGCGTTTTACCGCTGCCGATATGAAATTTAAATCAGAACCAGGATGGTTTAAAGTTTACGTTGGGACAAATTCTGTTGATTTAAAAGAATCACAGTTTGAATTGGTTGAATAAAGCGATTTTTCTCTGCCGTCATCCAGAGCTTGTCGAAGGATGACATCGAGCTAATTAAGTTATAAGCACACTTCGACAAGCTCAGTGTGATAAAACTAATTTTCAAAGCATTATCATAATGAAAATAAATTTTCTTTCAAAAACTTTTCTAATTTATTTCATAATTATCTCAATCTCATTTGCAGGCTGCAGTAAAGAAGATTCAACTGCAACTCCAACAAGCGATATTCCGGAAATTCCAGGTTATACTTTAGTCTGGAATGATGAGTTTACTGCAGCAAACATTGATTTAACGAAGTGGGAACATGAAGTAAACGGCGATGGTGGGGGGAATAATGAATTGCAATACTACACCAATCTCCCGACAAATTCTTTTATTGAAAATGGGCATCTTGTTATCAAAGCTATCTATGAAGATTATCTAAGCCGCGATTTTACTTCTGCTCGAATGAGAACAAAATATAAAGGTGATTGGCTTTACGGGCGTATTGAAGTCTCAGCAAAAATTCCCGCTGGACGAGGAACCTGGCCTGCTATCTGGATGCTGCCGACAGATTGGGAATATGGCGACTGGCCTTCAAGCGGCGAGATTGATATTATGGAACACGTAGGTTATGATCCGAATGTTATTCATGGTTCTATTCATACTTTAGCATATAATCATACTATCGGAACTCAAAAGACTGCTCAGCTTACAATTCCTACTGCCATAACGAGTTTTCACAAATATGCAATTGAGTGGTTTGAAGATCACATTGATTTTTTTATTGACGACGTGAAGTATTTTACTTTTACAAATGAAAACAAAGGCTGGCAGTATTGGCCTTTCGATAAACGATTTCATTTGATTTTAAATTTAGCAGTTGGAGGTAACTGGGGCGGCGCAGAGGGAATTGATGTAGCTTCTTTTCCTGCTCAAATGGAAGTAGATTATGTAAGAGTATACAAGAAAAATTGAATTGGATTAAACAAAGATGAATTCTTTTTTTTAAAATTACATTTATAGGAGAATTAAAGTGAAAATTCTAACAACATTTATTACCCTGATAATTATGATTTATTCATCATCAGCAAACGCACAATCAGAAAGACAAACAGTTAATAATTTTGAGAAGGAAATTAAACTGACACTTACGGCAAATTATCTACTCTACCTTCCAAAAGATTATAATGAATCAGATAATGATTTCCCACTTGTACTTTTTCTTCATGGATCGGGTGAAAGAGGAACTGATATTGAAAAAGTTAAAATTCATGGTCTGCCAAAATTAATTAGTGAAGGAAAAGAATTTCCATTCATTGTAGTCTCGCCGCAATGCCCCGATGATATTTTCTGGAACGTTGATGTTTTAATAGCATTACTTGATAAGATCGAATCAACTTATCGTGTGGATAAAAATAAAATTTACGTTACCGGTTTAAGTATGGGTGGGCATGCGACATGGGAACTGGCACTGCGGCAGCCAAATCGTTTTGCTGCAATTGCACCTGTTTGCGGTTGGGCTGATACTTCAAAAGCAAACACGATTTCTCACACACAGATTTGGGTTTTTCACGGCGCTAAGGATAATGTTGTGCCTGTTAATGCTGCAGAGGATATGGTAAAAGCTCTTAAAAATTATGGTTCTAATGTTAATCTTACAATTTACCTCGAAGCAAATCATGATTCCTGGACAGAAACATACAACAACGAAGAATTATACAAATGGTTTCTTGAACAATCTTTAGATCAAAACAAAAAATGAAATTGTTTGAAAGAATAAAATCGCTTGTACAAGAAAGCAAATCAAAACAAGTTGAAACAATAATTATCTCAGAAAAACAATGTCCTCATTGCGCTAGCAGAGGACTTTTTGTTTTTAAAGATAGTGTTTCAACTAAGACAAATTTCAAAAAGCTTAAATCAGAAACAGATGTCAGTCTGAGTGGCACTGCCATCGAAGACTGAATGAGAAAATAATTGTTTGTTTAGAATTAGAAAAGCTGGATATAAAAATAAAAACAGAATTTTTTGAATAAATTCTTTTTATCAAAAGGAAATAACCATGAACAATAAGATTATTACTTTCAATAATTATTATTCACACTTCGACAAGCTCAGTGTGACAAAAATATTTCTCATAATCATATTGACAACAACTTTTTTCAATTCATCATTTCCACAAAACAATTTTGTAACAGTTAAAGGAAAAGAATTCATTGCCCCTGATGGTAAACCAATTTTGTTAAAAGGAATAAATCTTGGCAACTGGCTCAATCCTGAAGGTTATATGTTCCGATTAGAAAATATTAGTTCATTCCGATTGATTGATAATACAATTAAAGAATTAATCGGCGCAGATGAAACACGCAAGTTCTGGAAAACATTTCGGGATAATTACATCACTAAAGAGGATATTCATTTCATTAAATCAACTGGCTTAAATCACATTCGTGTGCCGTTCAACTTCAAACTTTTTTTAGTTGAAGATCATCCGGAAATTTGGCTTGAAGAAGGCTTTAAAAGACTTGATGTTGTTATTAAATGGTGCAAAGAAGAAAATTTATATGTTGTACTTGATCTTCACGCAGCACCTGGCGGACAAACCGGCGATAATATTGATGACAGCTGGAGTTATCCTTTTTTGTATGAAGATGAACAAGCACAGCAAACAACAATAGCACTCTGGAAAAAACTTGCTGATAGATACAAAGATGAAACTATTGTGATTGGTTATGATCTCTTAAATGAACCATTGCCGCATTATTTAACAAATAAAGATGTACTCAATCCATTAGTTGAGCCGCTTTACAAAAAAATATCGGCTGCGATTCGTGAAGTTGATAACAACCATATTATTTTTCTTGGCGGCGCACAATGGAATACAAATTTTAAAGTTTTCAACAAACCTTTTGAAGACAAGTTAGCATATACTTTCCATAAA
>Ga0172373_10005644_pt1 | contig 17064 bp, 10 predicted proteins | sample Lak10m_2_FD_114546 | JGI IMG/M metagenome (GOLD analysis project Ga0172373, IMG submission 114546) | Freshwater microbial communities from Kabuno Bay, South-Kivu, Congo - kab_092012_10m | ecosystem: Environmental > Aquatic > Freshwater > Lake | place: Democratic Republic of the Congo...
CAAATTTGTCATAATGAATATTAATATACTTTAATTAGTTTTAAATTCAATTGTTTAAAATTGAATTTAAATATAAAGTAAATAGATATACCAAAATGTGTGGTATATTTTGTTGTATACAAAATACACAAGATTGTAGTGACGAATATATTGAAGAGATTACTAGTAAAGTTTCAAAATTACTATACCATAGAGGTCCAGATAGTACAAATTATAAAGTTATAAATTGTCCAAATAATAAAACACTTATTTTATTACATACCAGATTGCGTATTGTTGGAGATGGTACGCCTCAACCATTAAGTGATGAAGAAAATAAGATTCATTTAATAATAAACGGTGAAATTTTTAATTGGAGAGAGTTATCTAAAGAATTAGAATATGAATGTACAAAATCAGATTGTGAAATTATTATTCCATTGTATAAAAAATATGTCCAAAAAGACCACGACTTTGATACATTTTTTAGTAAAATTAATGGTCAATTTTCATTTGTTTTGTATGATTCTGTAACTAATAATGTCTTTATTTCTAGAGATCATATTGGAATAACACCTTTATATTGTGGATATGACGAGAATAAAATAGCATTTAGTTCTGAATTAAAATGTTTAACCATGTGTACTTCATATGATAAGATATCATATGCATCAAGTATTAAATTATTTTATCCTAGAAGTTATATTTATACAAGTGTAGATAACTGTACTAATAGTGTATTAACTGAGAAAACTAATTATTATTTAAATTATTACGAGTTAGAGCCAGTGGGTAATGAATATGGTTCTATAGAGAATATTCATAATGAATTAAAGGATAAATTAGAAAGAAGTGTCAAGTTACAATTAGAAGACCTTACATGTGAAAATGCTCCTGATTTTGGTGTATTATTGTCTGGTGGTCTTGATAGTAGTTTAGTAGCAAGTATAGTGAGTAAATTTAGTGATAAATCTAAAAAAGTGAAAACATTTAGTATAGGTATGACGCCTAATTCAACAGATTTAATTGCATCAAGAAAAGTAGCTAAATTTTTAGGTACTGAACATTACGAATTTTATTTTACTGTAGAAGAAGGGTTAAAATCAATTAAAGATGTTATTTGGTATACTGAGACATATGATACAACCACTGTCAGAGCAAGCACAGCAATGTATTTATTAATTAAAAAAGTTAAAGAAAGATTTCCTTCAATTAAAGTTGTATTTTCTGGAGAACTCAGTGATGAGATGTTGAGTTATTTATATGGTGGTAATGCTCCATCTGAAAGTGATTTTCAAAAGGAGACTATTAAATTAGTAAGTGATGTTCATATTTTTGATTGTTTACGTGCAAATAAAACTTGTATGGCTAATTCGGTGGAAGTACGTGTTCCATTTACTGACCCAGACTTTGTAAAATATATGCTGAGAATGCCACCTAAATATAAAGTTTTTGGAAAATTAAATAACCATAAAACAATGGAAAAACAAGTTTTACGAGATTCATTTAATAAGAAGGATGATAATGGTAAATATTATTTACCTAAAGATATTTTATATAGAAAAAAGGAAGCTTTCTCAGATGGTGTAAGTAATCATACTAATGTTAAGGAAAATTGGATAGATAGTATTATTGATTATTGTAATACGATGTATAGTAATTTGACATTTTTAATAAAAACAGACAAATATTCATTAAATAAACCAATGACAAAAGAACAATTATATTATAGAGAAATTTTTTGTGAATTATTTAACAGAAATTCATATACAAATACTAGTGAATTTACTGTAAAATTTTGGACACCAAAATGGTGTGGAGATTCCGTGGATCCTTCAGCTAGAAAACATATAAAAGAACAGTTTGATACAGGTAGTTTTGAGAGAATTGATATAGCATCAACATCTTCTGGTGTCAAATTAAAAAGAGATAAGAAAAAGCATTTAAATTTATCTCAGTTTTTATAAATGTCACCAAGATGGATTTTGGAAATTTTTCAAAAATCTCAGATTTTTATTTTGTCAAGTAATTGTATAAAATCACAAATTATGCAAATTATAATTAAAAAGGATTTACTAACTAATTCAGAAGATGTCTTGAATATTTTCTATGGAGAAAATGATAAATACATTGAGAATTGGATAAATGCATATTTCGAACAAGAAATCGAAGGGTTAAAAATGACACCATGCGAAGGACACATGAAACCTGATAGTTTAGATTTCTTTGTAGAAATAGAGAATAATATCTATTATTTAGTAAAAAAATACAAGGTGATTTTAAAGGGTTATATTTATAACTCTTCAGAAAAAATTTCTGAGAAACTCTTTTCTATCCGTTGTTTATCTTATGATAACATTGATCCACTTTTAAATAATATTCAAAATCAACCTTTTTGGAACGGTATTAATTCAGAAGTGACACATCGAGTTATGAAACAAGTAGACAAGGACACCTTATATCAAATTAATATGAAATTTGAATCTGCTATAAAAACTAAAGAAACATGGAGTTCTACCGAATTAGTAATGTTACAAAATGAAATAACCAAAACTCATAAAAAGGAATTATACAGTTCTATAGTAAAAAAGATGAAAAAGTTTGAAAAAAAACAAAACAAGAAAGGATTATCTCCACAATTACAAATTAATACAATTCCTTGTAAAACTGTAATAGTAGAAGGAAATAAGTTAAAAGGTGTTGGAGGAGTTATGCCTGATTTGTCACATCATTCTGGGTCATCTTGCGCTTTGGAATACATGATTGTTAGTAACAAAAAGGAAAAATTTGATTAATTGTTTCAATTAATTTAAGTTTTATTAAATTAATTAAATAAAATTAAACTTGTTTGTGAAATTAAACTTGTTTGTGAAATTAAACTTGTTTCATAAATCTGTTGAATTCATATTGTGTTTGTAAGTCAAGTGCATTTTTTCTGAAATTTTGAACATCTGATAATGTAATATTATCATTTTCAGATAGTTCTCCATCTATTCTGAAACATTCGTGTATTTGTTCTAAATTTTGCATATTATTTATTTTAAATTTATTTTTTGTATCTTGTGTAGTATTTTTAACATTAAGGGCATTTAATTCAAAACTATTATTAGGATTCTCATTCTTATCAATAATAACTTCAATTTCTCTCAATTGGTTAGTGGGCATAGTAATATCCTTGAATTTATATGTATCATCTGTTTTAAGTTTAGTTTCCATTTTTTTAATGAGTCTTTGGGGGATTTCTGGTGAACTAATCTCTAGTTGGTCGTATTCTTTGAGAGTTCGTTGTATATATTTAACAGCATTCATCCTATCTTTTCTATAAATACACATCATATTTCTAATATCGTTATATACTAAATTAAATGTATTTGCTGCTTGTAAGTGTTGTTCAGATAGTTCTCCGTATTTTAAAAAATTATTCATAATTGATATAATGGCAACAATAAAGATGATTATTTTTTGAACAATTAAAAGAATATCATCTTTTAATAAATTAATTACAGAATCAGTTGTTAAAAATACGCTAAAAACGAGCAAAGACAAATTGATGATTTTATTTAACTTTTTATAAAATCTAGAAGATTGTTCGTGTAATTGTTTATAAATACCACAATTATATCCTATACTCACAATTAGTTTTTCATTTTTGTCGTTCCAACCATTATTTAATGCAAGAAATTCTAATTTATTTAAGACATGATTAGTATCTGTTTCTGTAGCGACATCTGAATGGGATGAATTTTGAGAATTTTTTTTTTTTATTGACAAGTCCATAAATTACAATAATTCTTATTTTTAAATCTAAATTATCGATTAAAACTGGATAGTTCTAAAATGGTGACATTTAATAATTTAAAAAAAATCGAAAAAAAAATTATTAGAGAGTATTATAACGTTCAATAAATATGAAAATTAAAAAGCGTGATGGTCATTTAGAAAATTTAAGTTTTGACAAGATTGTTTATCGTTTGAAAAAATTACAAAATGACAAGTTATTAGGGCAATTAAAGACTATTGATACTGATGTTGTTGCACAAAAAGTTGTTTCAACAATTTATGATGGGGTTAGTTCTATTGAGTTAGACGAAGAAGCTGCTCGAATTGCTATCAGTATGACAGAAAACTTAGAGTTTGGTAAATTAGCATCACGTATTGTTATCAGTAATATGCATAAAAATACCACAGAATGTTTCAGTGAAGTTATGGAAAAATTATATAATAATGTCGATAAAAATGGTACTCCTGCACCTATTTTAGCTGATGATATCATTTTATTAGTAAGAAAATATAAGGATAAGCTTAATGATGCTATTGATTATACGCGTGATTACCAGTTTGATTATTTTGGATTTAAAACCCTTGAAAAAAGTTATTTAATGAAAATGGATGGTAAGGTTGTTGAAAGACCTCAACATTTATATATGAGAGTTGCTATTCAAGTTCATAAAGATTCCATAGAAGATATTATTAAAACATATGACCTTATTTCTCAGCATTATTTTACATTTGCTAGTCCAACTATGTTTAATGCTGGAAGTCGTCTTCAAAATTTATCTAGTTGTTTCTTATTAGGTACACATGATTCTATAGGTGGTATATATAAAACAATTAGTGATTGTGCTCAAATTAGTAAAGTAGGTGGAGGAATTGGTGTACATATTAATAATATTCGTAGTAAAGGTACAGTAATTCGTGGAACAAATGGTATTAGTGACGGTATTATACCCATGTTAAAAGTGTACAATAGTACATGTCTGTACGTGAACCAATGTTTTACACCTGACACGTGGGTATATTCTCAAAATGGACCAAAACAAATGAAAGATATTACTACAAATGATAATTTGATAACAATTGACGGTACATTTAAAAAAGTAAATGAAGTAATTAAAAACAATGTGAATAAAGAAATTATGGAGATTAGAGCTACCAATACATTGTTTCCAGTTAAAGTTACAAAAGAACACGAATTATATTTATTAAAAAATCAAAAGAAAATTACTAATTATGCAGTTGTTAAAAATAGATTAGAAAAAGGTATTATTAAACCTGACTTTTATAATGCTAGTGAATTAACAGAGAATGATTTAGTTGGGTTTCCTATTCCTAAGTATGAGTTAGATAATGATAATCATGATTTAGATTATTATAAATTTTATGGAATAATGTTAGGCGATGGCCATATTTGTAATGGAAGAAATGAATATGGAGTAACATTGGGTAATGAAACTAAATCAGATTTAAAAGAATTTGTTAGAAATTATTTAGATAAAAAAAAAATACATTATTGGGAATGTGATAATATAACAGAATGTTCAAGTATAAGATGGTCTGGTTCAGACTCATTAAATTTAACAAGAGATATGTTATATGATTCAGATAATCAAAAAATAATTAAAGAAGAATTTTTACATCTTCCAAAAAATAAAATTATGAAACTTTTAGAAGGTCTCTTAAGAACAGATGGTTCTAATTTAAAAGAATTAGCTTTTACAACTTCATCTCAAAAATTAGTTATGCAAATGAGGTATTTATTTTTAAGAATAGGTATTTTAACATCAGGAAATGTAAAAGATAATATTGGAAAATCACATATTACAAAGCATGGAAGAACTATTAATACAAAACAATTAAGTTATTATTTAAGAATTCCAAAACATCCAAATTTGTCTAGTATAATTAAATTTAAGGAAAATGGACAGTATTTTAAATATTTTGAATGGGATGGTATGTTATGGGGTAGAATTAAAAGTATAAATAAAATAAATTATGAAGGTGAAGTTTATGACTTTAATATGATTGATAATCATAACTATCTTACAGATATGGGACTTGTTCATAATTCAGGCAAGCGTAAGGGTTCTTTTGCAATGTATTTATCACCAGAGCACCCTGATATTTTTGAATTTTTAGATTTAAGAAAAAATCAAGGTAGTGAAGATATGCGTGCAAGAGACTTGTTCTTAGCTATGTGGGTGTCTGACTTATTTATGAAACAAGTTGAAATAGATGGAGATTGGTATTTAATGGATCCAGACGAATGCCCTGGTCTAACTGATAAATATGGAGATGAATATGAACAATTATATTGGAAATATGTAGAAGAAAAAAAGTATAAGAGTCAAGTAAAAGCACAAGAAATTTGGATGAAAATTTTAGAGAGTCAAATAGAAACAGGTACTCCTTATATTCTTTATAAAGACCAAGCTAATAAAAAATCAAACCAAAAAAATATTGGAACAATTAAATCATCTAATCTTTGTGCAGAAGTGTTGTTATATTCCGACCATCAACAATATGCTGTATGTAATTTAGCTAGTATTGCGTTGCCTAAATATGTTGAAATTGACCCTGAGACAAAAAAGCCATTTTATAACCATCAAAAACTATATGAAGTTGCTAAACATATTGTTTTACCAATGAATAATGTTATTGATTTTAATTATTATCCTATTGAAGAAACAAGAAAAAGTAATTTAGCTCACAGACCAATTGGTGTTGGTGTTCAAGGTCTTAGTGATACATACATTAAAATGAGATTACCATTTGAAAGTACTGATGCAAAGAAATTAAATAAAGAAATTTTTGAAACGATTTATTTTGCACTTTTAACAGGTTCTATGGAATTAGCGAAAACAGATGGACCTTATAGTACATTCAAAGGAAGTCCTATGAGTGAAGGTAAATTTCAATTTGATTTATGGGCAGAACATAGTAACATTAAATTAGATGAATATTTGTCAGGAAGATGGGATTGGGATACATTACGTTCCCAAGTTAAAGAGCATGGTGTAAGAAATAGTACATTAACTACATGTATGCCAACTGCATCAAGTGCACAGATTATGGGTAATACAGAATCATTTGAACAGTTTGACAGTTGTATTTTTAAGAGACGTGTGCTTTCAGGTGAATATATTGTAGCTAATAAACATTTAGTAGAAGACCTTACTCGATTAAAATTATGGAATAAGGAATTAAAGGACCTTATAATTGCTAATAATGGCAGTATTCAAAATATTGAAAGTATACCAGATGATATTAAAGAATTATATAAAACTGTATGGGAAATTACTATGAAAAATTTCATTGAACAAAGTGCTGGAAGAGGGCCTTTTATTGATATGACTCAAAGTTTAAATTTGTTCATGGCTTCACCTACTATCAAAAAATTGACAAGTATGCATTTTTATGCATGGAAACAAGGTTTGAAAACAGGTATTTATTATTTACGTAGTAAAGCTTCTGCAGGAGCATCTAAATTTACAATTGATCCAGCTATGGAGAAAAAAATTAAGGATAAACAAAAGAAAGGAAAGAGTTTAACAAAGAAAGAAGAAGAAGCAGTATTAATGTGTTCTTTAGAAAATAAGGAAGAATGTATGATGTGTACTAGTTAATTTAATTAGACTTTTAATTAAATATTGTAATTAAAATTTCAAACAATTAATTTATTAGGTTAATATAATATGACAAAAGTTTATGAATTTCACGACACATTTATTAAAACATGTGAATATAAAGATAGAGAAGGTTCGTGTAGTAAAACTAGAAAATCAAAAAAATGTGTAGATGGAGTATGTGAAGATATCCGTATTCCTGAAACAAAATTAGATGTTTTAGATGATTATTATAATCAAATTAAACAAGACCAAGAAGGTTCTGGGGATTTATCTCCGACGCCGACCAATAAAGCTTTATATAATTATGTTAAACAATTAGCTAAAAAGAAGTTTAAATCTAAGTCTGGTATTTATAGGTCAAGTTGGATAGTTAGGGAATATAAAAAAAGAGGTGGTAAATATTCAGGTAAAAAGAGTTCAAAAAGTGGATTAAAAAGATGGTATAAAGAAAAATGGGTGGATTTAAATCGCCCTATTCGTAATTCTAAAGGTAAAATTATAGGATATAAATCATGTGGAAGAAAATCAGTTAAAGGGTCAAAGGATAAATATCCTTTATGCAGGCCATCTAAACGTGTAAATAAAGGAACTCCTAGAACATATCATTCTATATCAAATGGTAGTATTAAAAAGGCAAAACGTGAAAAATCTAGAATAAAACATAAAGGAAACATTAAATTTGGTGGAGGTGACCAAGAAGGTGGGTATTATGGAGACCCAAAACTTAAAAAACAGTTATTACGTAACTTGTTACTAAAAAAGACATGTCCAATTTGTTTTAAAATAATAGACACTGATATGATAGAACATCTTAAACAACATGAAGCCAGTCTACTCCCTAAGAAAAGACGTGTATCATTAGAACATGCAATAAAAATTGCTAAGAAACAAAAGGGTGGAAGTGATGGTGCATGTGATATGTGCCAAATTGGAAGTGGTAAAACAAGAAGTCAATATCATGGACGTAAAAGTAAAATTATGATTAAGGTACCAGAAAATGTCAAAAAAGTTGCATTATATTCATTTAAATTAAAGAAAATGGGTTTTGGTGGAGGTATTGAAACAGGTTGGAAACGTGCTAAGCAATTAGCTACGAAAGATTCTATTCCTATAGAAGACCTTAAATATATGAGAGCTTGGTTTGCGAGACATTTATATGCAAGCTATCCTTCGTATAAAGACTGGAAAAAGGCTGGAAGACCTAAGGATACGAAATGGCATAGAAAACATGGAATTATAAGTTGGTTAATTTGGGGAGGAGACCCCGCGTTCAAGTGGGTAAATTCTCAAAAAAATATAAATTTATTAAATAAACATTACTATGGTAAAAATTATAAACCCTTAAAATTAAAATAAATTTTGTTTTTACTTTTATTTCAAAAATGTGTCCAAAAATTGAATTTAAAATAAAAGTGAAATATAGATAAGATTACACTATATTATCAACATGGTTGAAACTCGCAGTCAAAAAAGAAAATTAGAAGACGACGAAACATCTTTAACAGTAAATGAAACCAATGTTAAATGCAATATTAAAAAAAAAAAAAGTCTAAATCTTGAAAAATCAGAATCAGGACCAGAACATTCACCTTCAGACGAGTCAGAATCAGAAGAATCAGAAGCCATTATGACTGAAGATGTAGATACGATATCTACAAATTCATCTCGTTCAGAATTTTCTGAACATGCATCAGATAATATTTTAGTTAATGACATCGAAGATGAAGACGATGAAGATGATGATTTTGAAGATGTAGATGAGGATACAAAATTAGAACGTAAAATTCTAAATATGAAGTTTGATGTAAAACAAACTCAAGAAATAATGAAAGATACAATTAAAACTTTGATTAAAAGATATGCTAGAGAAGGTAAGGAGTTTTTAAAGAATGATTCTGAATCCGAATATGAACAATTTCATGATTTAATTGATTCAATTTATGGTGGTGAATTTTTTGAAAGGGTACCTACAGAAGACCGTAAGAAAAAATTAAAGGAGACTATGACAGTCGAAGAAATTAAAGAACTTACTGATGAATTACAAAAGATTAAGTCTTATTATAATACAAATGCCCCTAGTATAATTGATATTTTACGTATGAATGTTTCAATGGAACAAAAACAAAAACTTTTAGAAAAGGTTCATTGTTTAGTTAATTCTGAAGTATTAACTCCTGAATATAATGCAAATCTTAAATTTTTAACATCAAATATTTCAAATGCGAATGACCCGGAATTAATGAAGTTAGAAGAGCAAATTTTAAAAAGTTCATTAAATAATGGTTTTGCAGATTCTTATAGAATTAAAATATTAAAATCGAAAATGTCATTTGAAAACAAAGTTATTGCTTACAAGAAATTAGAAATTATGGAAACATATGAAGAAACAGATACATCAGAATATGCAAAATATAAAGCGTGGATGGATGCTTTATTGTCTGTACCATTTGGTATGTATAATGAATCTGGTATTACAAGTGAATCGTCTTTAGAAGATATACAGAAATATATTAAACATGTTAGAGATACATTAGATAGAAAGTTATCATTTTTAGAAAAACCAAAGGACCAGATTATTAATATTGTTACTCAAATGATTAGAAATCCTGATGTAAATATCAATGCGATTGGTTTACACGGTCCAGCTGGCACTGGCAAGACCTCGATTGTTGCAAGTATTGCTGAATCGTTAGGAAGACCATATGCGACAATTTCATTAGGAGGTGAATCTGATGCCTCGAGTTTAACTGGACATGGTTTTACATATGTTGGTTCTGGTAGTGGAAGATTAATTGATATACTTCGTCATACTAAAACAATGAATCCAATTGTATTGATTGATGAATTAGATAAAGTCTCAGAGACACAACATGGTAAGGAAATTATTGGTACATTAATTCATTTAACAGATTCAACTACTAATAGTAAATATAATTATGATAAATACTTTTCAGGTATTGAATTTGATTTATCTAAAGTTTTATTTGTTTTTACATATAATGACCCTAGTAAAGTTGATAAAATTTTAGCTGACCGTCTATTTAAGATTAAAGTGGATAATTATAACTTTAAAGAGAAAATGGAAATTACGACTAAGCATATAATTCCTTATATGACTGAGAAATTTAAGTTTAAAAAGGATGATATTACTTTTAGTGAAGAAGCAATTAAATATCTAGTGAATTCATCTAATAAGTCTGAAGGTATGAGAGATGTGAAAACAAAAATTAAAATTATTTTATCACGAATCAATACATTAATTTTAACAAATGAAGAAGATAATATAGTTAATTTGAAATATAAGAAACTTTATCCACATTATAAGAGTTTACCTGTAATTATTCCAGATAAGCATATTGATACCTTTTTAGATGAAAGTATTACAACAGAGAAAGGAGATGAACCACCTCCACATATGTATATTTAATTTATTAATAATCATCTTATTAATAAATATTTAACGTGTTTGTGATGATTCTTTTATAGAATTAAAGTTGTTATAGAATTAAAGTTCCATTGGAGCAGCTGGAGATTTCTTTTTTTGACTTCGTTTAGCAGGTTTCTTTTTTGTAACCACTTCATCAATAATACTTTCAATTTGTTGACTAACAGTATCGTCTTTAGAGTCATTTTCAGTGTTATTTTCAACTAATTCAGGTGCTTCGGTATCTAATTGTTTTTCTTGTGAGTTTTGTTCTTCTTCTTCATGTTTTTGCATAAATGCAGACATACGTTGTTGGTCTGATAATCTAGCTTGAGCTATTAAATTGTCAATATATTTTTGAGAATCAGGGTCTAATTGGGGTTCTTCGTCTTCATCTATATCCTCTTCACTAATATACTCGATTTCAGATTCGTCATCTTCTTCTTGGTCTTCTTGGTCTTCGTCGTCTTCTTCAGATTTGTTATCTCCATCTTCTGTATCATTAATATCTAAACGAGGTGGTTGTTCTTTTTCTTGGAGATTGAAATAATAGAACGCAGATAATAATAAATCTACTACAACAATATAAATAATGAATTTATTAAAAATGCTCAAGTATTCGTTATTATAGAATAAAAGATATAAGTATATAGAACTATACAGAATTAAACCTAACGCAATAGAATAGGATAAAATCTGTTGCGTTTTACACATTCCAGATGCATTAAGCAAATATTGTGATAGGACAAACATTTGATTTTTATTATTAAGAAATAAAAATTAAATTTAATTCAAACGTAATTAATGTTTTGTAACACAATGATGATAGACTTTACAAATATTATCTAATAGAGAATTCATATCACGGCTACCATTATAATCACCTACAATTTTACCGTGTTGGTCAAAAAATTTGATGGTTGGGTACCCTTGAACACCTAATGCTCTAGCTAATTTACCTCCATCTTTATCTAATTCTTCGCTTTCTATAGCAACACATGGAAAATCATCCCCACGTCGATTTAATCGTCTACACATTGCTCTATATGTAGGTATAAAGTTTTTACAGTGTCCACACCATTCAGCGTGAATCAATAAAATACCTGGATTTCCATTAGTTTTAACAAAAACATTAGGATTTGTAATTTTAAAGTCTCTTGTAGTTAAATTATCAGTTATTCCAGAGATTGACATTGTTTTTATATATACCTTTAAAATAAAAATCTATAAAATGGTGATAAATTCAAATAAATTCTTAAATTTATTTTATTTTATAATATTATAATATTCGAATATGAACAGGCTATCACAACAAGCTGCAGATGCCGCTCAAGCTGCTGCAATTGGCAATTTAAAAGATAAAACTCAAGGTTTATCTTATGACAGCAATGTCGCTGGACTCACCGGACCATCTGGAGGTTTTTTATCTGGAAAGAAAAAGGCCTTAGCTTGGGATGCCCAGGGTAATTTAGTTGTTGAAGGTAAAATGAGCTTAGGTGGTGCTGATTTACAAACAACTTTAGATGGTAAACAACCTAAGGGTAATTATGTACTTAACCCCGAATATACACAATATAAAAGAAATATGGTTGAAGCACTTAAACGGTTCCAACCAAAAGGAGACTATCTTGTAAAACCTGAATTTGCACAATTTCAAACCAAAATGAATACTGATATAACTGGACTTCAAAGTAAATTTGATACTGATATGAAAGGCTTTCAATCTAAAGTTGATAATGATATGAAAGGATTACAACCAAAGGGAGATTATGCCTTAAAGGGAGATTTAACACGATTTGCACCTGCGACTGAATTAGCTAAATTTGCTCTTAAAACAGAATTAGCTAATTTACAAACTAAAGGTGATTATGCCTTAAAGGGAGATTTAACACGATTTGCACCTGCGACTGAATTAGCTAAATTTGCTCTTAAAACAGAATTAGCTAATTTACAAGCTAAGGGTGATTATGCTCTTAAGGGTGATTTAGGTAAGTATGCTTTAGTTGAAGATTTAAAGAAATACGCATCTGCTGACGAATTAAAGAAATATGTTTCAGTTGATGAATTAAAGAAATTCGCTTCACTAGAAGAATTAAAGAGATATGCGCCAGTCACTGAATTAGCTAAATTTGCTTCTATTGATGAATTAAAGAAATATGCTTCAGCTGATGAACTTAAAAAATTCGCTTCTCTTGATGAATTAAAGAAGTACGCTTTAGCTGGTGATTTAAGCAAATATGCTTTAGCTGATGAACTTAAGAAATATGCAACTCTTGATTCTGTAAAAGATTTAAGTAATCTTAAGGCTAGTATGGATGCTATTAGTAAAGTCAATCTTCAAGAATTAGCTACTAAGATTAACTCTCAAGATTTAAGCAAGTATGCTACAAAGGAAGACCTTAAAAAATATAGAGAATTAGGATTCCCGATGGACTTCGCATTAGGTGCTGGGGATAATTCTCGTGGAGATACTGGACTATCTCGTGCTTTAGTTAAAGATGGCGGGGGTGTTTTAGCCATTAATTATGCTAATGATTTTAAGGGAGGAGTTAGAGTAGATTCCCAAGCATCAGTTAGAGGTAATTTAAATGTAGGTAATGATGTTGTAATGGAGGGTGACAATTCATGGATTCTTCATACTCCTGACGATGGTAGAAAAACAATGTTTGTTGCTCCAAGAACTGCTGATAAGAAAGATTGGAATTGGGGTAAACAAACTAAATTTAATGCCGATGGTAGTGTAGAATTTAGTGGTCCTGTTACTGTAGGTGGAAAACCACTTAGTGCTGGTCCTCCTGGTCCTGCTGGTCCTGCTGGTCCTGCTGGTCCTGCTGGTCCTGTCGGTCCTGCCGGTGCTGCTTCTGGTGCTCTTAAATTAAGTGACAAATGGGTACTTCAAGATGAAAATGGAGTAGCTGTATTACGAAATCTTAATGCTCCAAAAGACTCGAGATACGCCTTCTTCCCTAATGAATATGTTGATGTTAAAAACGCAGGTGGTGCTGCTTTTGATGGCGCTATGAATGACAAGCAACTTCGTTTAAGAGGTGCTGCTGACGGTAATCATTTTGTTGCTTATACAAATAACAACAACGTTGATGGCGCTCGTCTTCAAGGTCACGGTGGTGGTCAATTAGGAACTAACCAAGGAGGTGATAAAACTGCATTACAATGGGACAAAGACAACAATGTTTTTGTTAATATGTCCACTAACCCTCTTAAGTTTAGTGCCAACTGGACAAGTTTCCCAGATGATAAGAAGAATGCTTCAGAAATTTCAAATGACACTAATAATTATAAGAAACTTATGATTGTTGGTAATAAATCAGCTGGTGCTGAACGTAGAGTTGGTATATGGGACCGTTTGGATGTTCATGGTAATCTAGGAGTAGATGGTACAGCAACCGTTGGTGGTAGAAATGTTTTGGCAGAAATTGACGAATTAAAGAAACGTCCAGCTGGAAGTGGACAAGTTACTAACTTATTCTCTAAACCAGATGGTTTTGATAAACCCGCTGTTCAAATTGGAACAAATAATGATGCTAAAGACACCAATATTTACAGTTTAGCCTTCGGAAAAGCTGAAGGTGGTACATATACTGGTATGGGTCGTGTACCTAATGATAAGAAATTCTTCCCTGATACAAAGGGGCCAGTTCTTGGTACTCACATTAAAGCTGATAATGAATTTGGTATTTTCAGTGATGGATGGAATAAGCTCTTTGCTGTTCAAGGTGGAACTGGTAATGTTAAAGTAAAGGGTACTCTAGATGCCGGTGGTTTAACTGTTGGTGGTAAGCCACTTAGTGCAGGTGGTGCTGCTTTTGATGGCGCTATGAATGACAAACAACTTCGTTTACGAGGTGTTGGTGATGGTAATCATTATGTTGCTTATACTGGAGCTGTTGATGGTGCCCGTGTACAGGGTCATGCTGGTGGTCAATTAGGTACTAACAAAGGAGGTGATAAGACCGCTCTTACATGGAATGCCGATGGAGATATTACTGTAGCACGAAATGCAAATGTTACAGGTACTTTTGGTGCAGGTAAATTTAGTGTTAACAACGATGATAATGGTTTAACTATTAAAGCCAATGCGCCAGCTGGTAAAGGTAGAATGCATGTTACTAGCGAAGACGAATTATATGTATTAAACAAGAAGGGTATGATTGTCGGAAAGGAATGGGGTGGTAACGGTAATCTCAATGTTCAAGGTACTCTTGATGCTGGAGCAGCTAATTTTAGAGGAGGTGTCTCTGCACATAATCCTGAAAAATGGAATACTCATTTCCCATGGGGTGGTGATAACAAGAATTATATTCGTGGTGATACTGAACTCCGTGGTAACTTAAACAATATTGGTGACATTGATGTGGGTGGTAAACTTCGTGTAGGTGGTAAGGAAATTACATCTGGTGGTGGTGGTGGAGCTGCTTTTGATGGTGCTATGAATGACAAACAACTTCGTTTAAGAGGTGTTGGTGATGGTACTCACTTTGTTGCTTATACTGGAGCTGTTGATGGTGTCCGTGTACAGGGTCATGCTGGTGGTCAATTAGGTACTAACAAGGGAGGAGATAAAACAGCCTTATCATGGAATGCTGACGGAAGTGTGTTTATCCACCCATCTGGATTACGTGTTTCAGACGGCAATGATTGGATGCGTATTGTTGGTAGTGATAAAAATGGTGTTGCTCTATACAATGGTCTATCAGTTAAGGATAATGGAGGTATTAACGTTGGTGAATGGGCGCGTGTACCAGAAGGTATGGTTAAGTCTAATAGATTAAATGTTCGTGGAGGAGGTCCTCTACAATTCGGAGATGGATTTAATAGAGAAGCAAATGCGGGTCAAATTAGTTATGGTATGCATGATGGAGGTGAGAATGGTACCCTTAATATTGTTGGTGCTGGTAAAAACGGACAACCACGTATGGTTAATGTTTGGGAAAGTTTAAGAACTACCCAAGCTATTGGTGTTGGTGACATGCCAAGAGACTGGACAGGTGCTAACTTCAAGCGTCGTGATGGTAGATGGTCTCACTTTGACTGGGTCGGTGATGGTAGAAATTATATTAGAGGTGATACTCAAGTTGATGGTAATGTTAATATTGGTGAGAGATTATGTATTGGTCCAAATGACAATAACTGGTGCTTTACACCTAATGCTAATAAGCAATGGTTAACTATTTCAAGAAATAATGCTAAGGATGAACCTAACCAAGCTGTATATCATCTTACGCAAGATGGTAACTTATGGCTCAACAGAAGTACTTCTAGAGGATGGGTTGCGGATAACGCTGGCAATAAAATTGATAACGGACAAGCTATTACTATTAGAAGCGACAAAGATGGTCAACAAAGACGTTTCCAAAGAGCAGGTGATGATGTTGGTCGATTTGCCAATAATAACAGAGGTGGTTGGGAAACAATGTTTATTGAAAAATTATAAAAAAAAACTGAATCAAATTAATTATTTAAAGATAATAAATAATTAACTTTAAGATGTCTCACGTTAATTTATTCGATTTGGATCTCTCTAAGCTCAAGGTTGCAAAGAGTGGTCGTAACATTAAAATTATGTATGGTAAAGAACCACTTCAACTTGTAACTGGAAAACTTTATACACCGTTTGGTGCAAAGTCTAATCAAAATAGCTATTCATCATTTACAAATTGTCATATTGATTGTTCACTTAATCAAAGTAAATCTGAAGCGAGTGTTAAATATCGTGAGTCATTAGAAGCACTTGACCGTAAAATTATTGAATTGATTCAAGATAATCTTGGTTCATTTAACACAGGTAATCAAACTTTTAGTGCAGAAGATGTTCCAAATATCTATTCACCAATTTTAAGAGAAAATAAGAGTTATCCAAAACTTATGAAAATTAGTCTTCCTCGTGATTCAAAGGGTAATTTTGAATGTGTTATTTTTGATGAAAATAAGGAGAAGGTTCTTATTGATGAAAATAACGTTGAAGAAGTTTTATGTAAAGGTAAAATTTTTAAAGGTATTGTTGAATGTGCAAAGATTTGGTATTATAATGGTCGATTTGGAACAACTTGGAATCTCAAACAATTGAAGTTTATTGAAAATACACCTGTAGATGTTGAAAAGGAAGACCGTTCTCAAGTTTATCAAAATATTATGATTCTTGATGACTAAACTCATTAAAGAACAAGGTGATTCTTGATGACTAAACTCATTAAAGAACAAGGTGATTCTTGATGACTAAACTCATTAAAGAACAAG
>Ga0172373_10005645_pt1 | contig 17063 bp, 16 predicted proteins | sample Lak10m_2_FD_114546 | JGI IMG/M metagenome (GOLD analysis project Ga0172373, IMG submission 114546) | Freshwater microbial communities from Kabuno Bay, South-Kivu, Congo - kab_092012_10m | ecosystem: Environmental > Aquatic > Freshwater > Lake | place: Democratic Republic of the Congo...
TAAATTATAAAAAACATATAAATCATAAAAAAATATATAAATCATAAAAAAAATAAATAAATTATAAAAAAAAATATATAAATCATAAAAAAAATAAATAAATTATAAAAAAAAATATATAAATCATAAAAAAATAAATAAATCATAAAAAAATAAATAAATTATAAAAAATATGTAAATTATAAAAAAATATATAAATTGCAAAAAAATGTATATATTTTTCAAATTATAAAAATTAATGACTAAAACTGTCATATAAATAAGGCATTGAATTTGATGCTTCTTCACTTATTAATGTAAGTGCACCTAATACAATATAACATCCTAATTCTTTAGATTCTGAATTTATTCCGCTGTTAATCATTTTATCAATAATGTTTAATATAATAATTTTTATTTCTTCAGTGTCATTTAATTGGACCAAATGAGTTATAAATATTTGATTATGACCAATATTTTCAATTAAAAATGGATTACCATTTGGATGACATATTTTCATTTTTACTGATGTTGATAAATTCATTCTAAAATTCCAAAGTTCATATAATTCTAATGAATAATTTAATAATTGTTCTCTTGTTAAATTTATGAACCAAGATGCATTTGAATAATGCCCATATTGGTCTATTTGATTAAATAATGATATTGCTTTAGTTTGTGATAATGGTATGTTAATTGTACTTTGAATTTCTGGTTCATCTATATTTAAATTAATTGGTATATTTAATAATCTACTCAATGATTTCATTCTATTAAAACGACAAATTATTGTTGAAGATATTCTCATTTTATTAAATGGATTTAATACAACACTTGAACCAGACTTTTTTACTAAATTATGAAATGACATTGCATCAAATCCATATATAAATTTATTATCATCTTCAAAACTAAAAAATTGTGATGATGGAATGTCTTTTAATTCATCCATTGTAAAAAAATCAGTTGTATTAATACATATGTTACGTTTTATATAAGCAGGACCATGATAATATATATATTTTTTTAATAAATATTTTTTGAAAAAATTTTGAATTTTTAATATTTTTACTGATAAATATAAATATGAAAATATTCTAGCTGTCAACATATTTTTATTACCAGTAACTTTTAATTTATATCCAGAAGCTATTTTTTTCAATTGTTTTACATCATAATTTGTTTTTATAAATAAATCATATTCTTTTGGTAATAAAAATTTTAAATCTTTATCATTAATTTTATTTTTTTTTATTTTTTCAAAATCACATTTATAGTTTTTGCAATAAGAATCATAAGTACACATCAATAAATCATCAAAATATTTATTTAATTCAGTTTTTGACATTCTTCATATTATATATATATATAATCTTTTTGTATTATTTTAAAATAATATATATATTTTAATATACATTTTAATATAAAAACAAATTATATATTTTTTTTTATAAAAATAAATTATAAAAATAAAAAAATAAATTATAAAAATAAAAAAATAAATTATAAAAATAAAAAATAAAAAAATAAATTATAAAAATAAAAAAATAAATTATAAAAATAAAAAATAAATTATAAAAATAAAAAATGAATTATAAAAATAAAAAATTAATACATATAAACTCTAAATTTAAAAATTAAATTAAAAAAAATTGATTTAAAAATAACTAATTATTGTAAAGTATAACAAAAGCAAAATGTCACAAGAACAAATCATCGACGGAACTCAAATCAACGAACAATCATTAACATATTTATCATATTCTGCACCAAAACCAAATCCAACTGGTGGTAAAGTAGTTAATATGTTTGATAATCGTTTTAAAGAAAGTGTAATAATTTCAACACCATTAATATTAACATGGGGTGCACAAGAAGGAAAAGAACAAGGAACTGATAAATTAACTGGAAAATGGACTATGTCTCTCCAATTTCCAAGTGAAGAATATAAAACTGATGAAGAAGTATTATTTTTAGAATCAATGAAAAGATTAGAACAAAAAGTTAAAGAAGATGCAATGGCAAATTCAAAATTATGGTTTGGAAAAGAAATTAAAAGTATGGATATTATTGAAGAAAAATTTAATCCAATGATTAAATATCCAAAAGTTTCAAAAGGATCTGCTGAATTAGATTATACAAAAGCACCAACAATGGTAGTTAAAATTCCAAAATGGAAATCTGGATGGAAATCTGAAATTTATGATGAAGATGGCGAACCAGTTTATATTCCTGAATCATTAACACAAGATCATGTGAAAGAATTAAAAACACAAACTGAAATTGATGAAGCAATTAGTTTATTAAATGAAGGACATTCACCAATTGAATATTTACCAAAACAATCACGTGTCATTTGTTTACTTCAATGTGGTGGTTTATGGTTTGTCAATGGTAAAGTTTCTATAACATGGAATTTACAACAAGCTGTTGTTAAAAAACCAAAAGAAACAAAAAGAGGTATTTGTTTTATTAGACCAAAAGAAACTCAAAGAGAACAATTAAAATCTATGCCTCATGCAGATCAAGATTTGCATGATGATGAAAATGTATCAACTTTAGTTGTAAATAGTGATGACGAAGGTGATACTAAACCCTCATCAACAATACAAGATTCAGAACAAGAACAACAAACCAATTTAGCACCAGAAATAACAACAACAGAAACAGTAACAAAAAAAACAACTGGTCGTAAGTCAAAAAAATAATTAATATAATGTGATTGATATAATTGATATAATGTGATTGATATGATACAATATTTTTTCTTTAATTTTATTTTCATATTTTGAATAAAATTAAAATACTTTTTATTTTTAAATTTCCTAAATATCAAGTTTAAAAAAATGCGAAATATACATATTTAGATTTTATTTTTTTTATAAAATTTAAACGAAATTAAACGATATTAAAATAAATTAATATAAAAAATTACATCAGATTTATTGCTGATATCATACATATTTAATTCATTTATTTTAGATATTCCTTGTCCCTTAAATTTAAATATTTGATTTTTTTTTAAACTCAATTTATCTAAAGGAATTGCAAAATTTTTACATCCTATGTCTACAAATTTATAACCACAATTTGCATCATTTAATAATTCACATAATTCATTTTTTACACTTATATATAATTGAATTATTATATTATTATTCTCATCAATTGTAATATTTTCAGGTAATTCAGGATTGCATAAAACAATTAAATCTTTATTTTCTTTACTTTCAAAATGTAACTCATTGTGCCATAATGGAACTAAATATATCTCATTTTCATAATCTAATTTATATATATTATTTAACCATAAATCATTCATTGTTGTCTTTAATATAATTATTTTTTCATTTGCATATTTCTTTTTTATTACATTTAATAAATGAAATAATAATTCATTTCTAATGTGAAATACATCACGATATTTGCATAATAAATTATAAATATGTATTGACATATTCATATCTAAATTATCCAAAATATTTTCAGTAATAATATCATCACTATTTAAAATTATTTCTTGCAAAACATTTAATAAATTATCTCCATTTAAAATCATTTTTAAAAAACCTATCAATATTGATTGATATAAATTTATTATGTTAACATTTTCATCACTTTGTTTTATATTTGCATCATTTATATTATAATTTAATTCACACATTAAATAATTATATGCCTCATTTATTTTTTTAAATTTTTCTGTTGCAACTTCTAAATTATCAGCATTTTTATCAGGATGCCATTTTAAAGCCATTTTATGATATTTTTTTTTCAAATATTCTTTATTTAAATTTACATAAGAAATTTCTTTTATATTTATTTCTAAAATATCAAATGCATTTTCTATTTTTTTCTCATCAAATTCTTTCTTAGTTTCAGTATTCATTCACAATTTTTATTAAATAAAATAAATAATTTTCTAAATGATAAATTGGACGATAATTATTATTATAATATTTAAAAAAAATAAATGTTTTTATCATTACATCTGACATTTTATTACACTTGATATTATTATTAATTATCATATTATGTAAAATATACCAAACACACTCAAATATATCTAAATTATATATTAAAATGTCATACAATAAATCACGAAATTTTAAAAATTTTAATTGATTTACATTGATTATTTCATAATATATTTTATCACAAATTATTTTGTGCGGACATATTAGCATAAAATTTCCTATTTGATAATCCTTTATGTTTACTATTACATTCGATTTTTTTTCATCTTCTAATTCATCTAACATCACATTTTTAATTTCATCATTTGTTTTTAATGTTATACATTCTTCATATTTAAAAATATTTGGTCTTGATATATTTATCAATTGAAAACAATTTAATATTTCATTTGGAATAAAACTTATTTGTTCTGTTAATAATATAAATTTAATATTTATATTTGTATGTACATTTTCTTGTATATAGCTATAAAATATATCCAATAATTCACTATATATATTATGAAAATCTTTGCAAACAATTATTCCTGTTTTATTTGATTTTGTACTTATTACATCAACTATTTGATTATATATTTCATTCCATAATGTTTTTGAATTGCAACCCAACAAAGACACATCAATTTCATAATGTATATCACTTATTCTATAAAAATATTGCTTTTTATCATATACAACAGTCATTTTTTTGTCATATTTTAAATTTGTTTGACTATATTTTTTTATAGCATTTAACATTTGGCTATATTTACCAATACCAGATGGACCATAAAATATTAAATTTGGCATTTTTTCAATATTCAATGGTAATCTGTCAAATATTATATTCAATTCATCATGCAAATTATTTTTTTGAACTGAATTAATATATTCTTCAAAATGAGTTTCCAAAAACTTCATTAATTTATATTATTTTTTTTATTTTTATTTACTTTTAAACGATTATTTTATATTATTAATAACAATTATATAATATAATAAATTTAATATTTTTGTTACTTTATATTAAATTTATTTTACACACACATTTTTATTTTAAACACATATTTTAAAATTTAATCCATAAGAATATTCATTTTCCCATACACCAGATATTTTTATCATTATTCCATTAAATTCATTTTCATAAAACTTTGTGTTGACTTTTATTCTTCCTGTCAATATTTTTTCATATAAACAATGTTCACATTCTTTATTTATTATTCCAACTCTTTCCAAAATACTATTCTCAATTTCTCTTATTTTTTCAATTAAATTATTTTCTAAAATAGGATTAAAAAAATACATATTCATTTGATTTTGATATATTAATAATGGTACATATAAATATATTCCATTTAATACAAATTTTTGTGTTGAATAATAAGCTTTTATAAAATTACTATTATTCAAAATTGTATTTTTTATTGATTCTGAAAAATAAACATTTTTAGAATCATACTGATCTAAATTTATAACCAAATTCATTCTTAAATAATATTTTTTATATTTATATTATTTTTTTATAAATATAAATTATTTTCAAATCATAACCCAATCATTCCAATATTTATTACTATCGTTTGGCCATTTTTCATTTGAAGAATCAGCATCATTTATATTTTTTAATTCAAATTTAACATCTTTTAAATCATCAATTTCATCATCATATTCACTTTCACTTTCACTATTTTCCGAATCATTATCAAAATGGTAAAGTTGTTTTTGATTATTTTCTAAATCATTATCAAAATAATAAAGTCGTTTTTGATTATTTTCTGAATCATTATCAAAATGATAAAGTTGTTTTTGATTATTTTCCGAATCATTATCAAAATGATAAAGTTGTTTTTGATTATTTTCTGAATCATTATCAAAATAATAAAGTCGTTTTTGATTATTTTCTGAATCATTATCAAAATAATAAAGTTGTTTTTGATTATTTTCTACAATCATATTTCTATTTAAATTTATTGTTATTTTTTCATTTTTTTCAAAATTAATTACTGATGAAGCATTTAATGTTGAAAATGATTTTTCTTTTATATTTTTTATTAATTTTATTGCAAGAATAGTTAATTTAAAATTCATTTATTTTTATATATTATAAAATAAAATATATATTTTTTAAATACATATTTTTAAAATATTTATTGATATTCAATTTTTTCTTAAATAATTAAATTTCAAATCATTTGTGATTAAGTGTTAAAAATAAAAATAATTAATTTTCAAAAAAACGACCTGATGTTTAAGATTCTCAAATAATGTATCATTTTTATTTTTAACAATTTTCACATAATTTTTTATATTTTTATATTTTTTATATATTATATTAATGTAAAATATTCACACAAGCATTAGTAGTTGAGTGGTAAAATAATTGCCTTCCAAGCAATTGACCTGGGTTCGATTCCCGGCTAATGCATTATTTTTAACCTTGTGTATAATTATATATTGTTATACTTACTAATATTGAAAACATTATGAGTCCTATTTGACCAAAAAATATTGAAATCATTGTCATTTTATCTGATAATGTATATAAATTTCCACCACTTGACATTAAATTTGAAACAACAATTATTATTTGAATTGCTAAAAATATATTTATTAACATTGAAAATGTATAATAAGAATTTGGCATTTGATTTGATGTTATTTTATTGTAATTTATTGATAAATTTAATATCATTCCTATCATTGTTATTACTATTAATCCAACTGTTAAATTTTTCATAAATTTTCCAAATCCTGAACCAAGTGTTGAAATTACATCAACATTTGAAGATTTTGATAAATCACTATTAAAAAAATCAACTATTATATACCCAACTAAACACATCATGAACCCATATACTGATATTAAAGCTGCAACAGCATTTTTATCTGTTTGAACTGACAATATTAATAATACAACTAAACATGGATACAACATACCTTTCATTATTTTATTTATTTCCATTCTATTATAATATATATTTATAATATATATAATAACAATAATAATAATAAAAATATTATATTCATTACAAAACATGTATCACCATTATTTACATTTCTATTTTTCGAAATAAATGAAATAATTAATTATGCCACTTGAACCATCACCTAATGCATTAAAATATACTGAATATACACCATCTACTGGATGTGTATTATTTGTTAAATAATAATAATGTTAAATAATAATAATCGATGTATGTGAAATTTAATGTATGAAACCAATTCCATAGAGGATTTTTTCAGCCAATTAAAACATTACATTAAAAAAGAAAGTCCAAATATTTTAGAGAATAAAATGACAAAGGAATATTTAACAAACTACTTGAAACATAGTTATAAAATATATGAATCATAACTACGTTTTGTCTCATTTTTCTTTTCGGTTGGTGTAATTGGAGAATTTAGACATTTTCTAATTTTATTTTATATTGAGTTCCATTAATTGTTAAAACTAAATGTTGTCCTGAATTTCCACCTGAAGAACCACTTAATAAATTAGTTCCACCAGTTAAAATAATATCACCGCCAGCACCAGTAGAATTACATTTTAACTCTAAATTGCCACTTGTTGTTTCCACTAACAAATTACTATCTGTTGTTTTTATTTCCTTTGCTTTAAAACTCCAATTACCATTACTATCTATATTATTAAAACTACTATCAAATACATTATAACTTGTTGGAGGTCTTCCTATTAATGAAGAAGTCATTACTCTATTTCTTGTTCCAGTAGCAGCAACAGCAACAAATATTCCCAATTCAGCAGACCAGCAAACAGAACGCCACTGATTATCAGCAGCGGAAGTTCTTGAAGTCCAATTAATACCATCATGAGAAGTCATTACTCTATCACCAGTTCCATCATAAGAAACAGCGACAAATATTCCCAATTCAGCAGACCAACAAACAGAATACCATTGATTATTAGTAGCGGAACTTCTTGACATCCAATTGATACCATCAGGAGAAGTCATTACTCTATTACCTGTTCCAGTATAAGAAACAGCAACAAATATTCCTAATTCAGCAGACCAACAAACAGAAAGCCAATCATTATCAACAGCGGAAGTTCTTGTAGTCCAGACTATACCGTCAGGAGAAGTCATTACTCTATCACCGCTTCCAGTATCAGAAACAGCAACAAATATTCTCAATTCAGCAGACCAACAAACAGACCACCAATCATTATCAACAGCAGAAGTTCTTGTAGTCCAAGTTATTCCATCAGGAGAAGTCATCACTCTATTACTAGTTCCACTTGTAGAAACAGCAACGAATATTCCCAGTTCAGCAGACCAACAAACAGACCGCCAAGAATTATTAGCAGCAGAAGTTCTTGAAGTCCAAGTTATTCCATCAAGAGAAGTCATTACTCTATTACCAGTTCCAGTATTAGAAACAGCAACAAATAAACCCAATTCAGCAGACCAACAAACAGAACGCCAATTATTATCAACAGCAGAAGTTCTTGAAGTCCAAGTTATTCCATCAGGAGAAGTCATTACTCTATTTCCTGTTCCAGTATTAGAAATAGCAACAAATATTCCTAATTCAGCAGACCAACAAACAGACAACCAATTATTATCAACAGCGGAAGTTCTTGTATTCCAAGTTGAAACCGATTGAACCCCACTTGAATAAGGATTTAAAGCAGGGTAAGCGTCTTTTGCTAATCCATAATATCCATTAACAGAATTCCAAGTTGAACCGCTATTAAGTTCTTGATAAACTCTGTTTAATGTATCCAATTTATAATCACCTGAAGAAGCAGATATTTGATTTATATTTTCTATATTATTATCATTCATATCAATATTATTTATTCCAGCATTATTTCCAGTTGCTAAAACTTGACTTAAATCACTACTACTCGATGTTGATGAAATAACTTTCATTTCATGAAATCTTTTGACCATATTATTTTCATTTGTTTTGTAAAAATATGACATTTATAATAATGTTATAAAAAATATTTAAAAATAATAAATTTAAAAAATTATTGATTATTTCATAATAATATTAATGAATAGATAATTCAATAAATACATAACATATTTAATTTTCATCTTCTTCAATAATTGATAACTTTTTAGGTTTTACAATTTTAGACTTTTTTACAACCTTTTTAGGTTCAACTTCTTCCAAGACATTACTACCATTGTATAGTTGTGTTGGATTATAATTTAAATTTATTAAGATATTCAGCACCATTTAAATTTGATAATGAAGCAATCGAATATTCTTTAAGCATAATTATTGAAAATGAATCTGTATTAATAAATTATAGCACGTGGGATAAAACAACTAAAATTGGTTTTTATAACAAAGAATACATTGAAAGTTTATTAATTTATTAAAAAATATATTTATAATATATATATTTCATTATAATATATATATTTCATTATAATATATATATTTTTTATTTTTTATTTTTTATTTTTTTATTTTTTATTTTTTTAATTTTCATGTAAAATTAAAAATATTTTAATACATCGAAAATAAGTTATTAAAATTATTATTTTTTAATTACTTTTAATATATAATGAGTAATTTATTAACATCAACCAATCATCCAATTATTCCAAATCCAAATAATTATATGTATGAGCAAAAATATGTTTCAATTCATTCAAATGATAGAGATCAACTTCGTTTTCCACGTTCTGGAGAATTTGAAATTGAATTACCACAAGATTATTTAAACGTTGTTTCAACACGTCTTCATTCTTGGGCTTTTCCATCTAATTACAATGTATTTTCAATTCAAAATTATAACATTGGAATGACATTCAAATTTAATGAATTTTATGATCCTTCAGGACAAACATTCATCGATTCAAGTTATCAAATTGTTTCTGAAATGTTCAAAGTTTGTTTAGAATTAAACAAAGATAAAAATTATGTAGTTATTATAGAACAAGGATTTTATAATCCAGAACAAATGGCAACTGAATTAACTAATAAATTTAATGAAGTTATTAATAATACAATATATAATTTTTTAAATTCTCCAAAAGGAATACCTTATTCTACTGCAAAAACTATTTATGAAAGCAATTTAAAATATCAATATGACAGATTTGTAATTGTTTATAATAACGTTAATCAAAAAATATGGTTTGGAAATAAAGCTGACAGATTTACTTTAACAAATAGTACATTAGAAAGATATGCCATGAAAGGATATAATTCTAGTTGCCCCAGAAGAAATTATTTACCAGATACTTCTAATTGGGGTCTCCCATCAAATTTAGGATTATCTAGATGTGATGCAACAGCAATTACAACTGAAGAAGCATATAATATTGGAAAAACATATGATCCACCATTTATTGCTGATAATTTAATTTATGGTCCTTATCCACGTTTTTATTATGGAAATGTTGGTTCAACAAATGACAACGGATATTGGTTATTGCCTGATAATTCATGTCCAGGGTCAACTGTTTATTATATTCAAGCACCATATAAAATAAATTTTATGGGTCCAGCTTATATTTATATGGAAATTGAAGGATTAAATTATATTGATGAAACATCACCTTATAATATTTCTTCATTTACACTAAAAACTAATCAAACAAATGGAATAGTTAATTCTTCATTTGCTAAAATTGAATTATATTCAACACCAATATCACAATTTTATGACAAAATTTCAGAACCATACAAATATTTTTCTCCTCCTGCTGAAAGAATTAGAAGATTAAAAATTAAACTTAGATATCATGATGGAGAACCTGTTGATTTTGGTGTATTTGATTATTCTTTTGTAATCGAATTTAATCTTTTAAGACCTCAAAATCTTAGATCACAAAATATACAAAGTTCTTATGATTTGGGACAAATGCAAAATAAATATTAAATATTGAATAATATTAAATATATATTATTAAAATATATATAAATACATATTATAATAATATTTACACAATGGATTCGCAAAATGAAGAAAATAATAATTCAAATGATATTATTAATACTATTAATTCCATGAATAATGACATTAAAACATTACAAAATGAAATCGTCAATTTAAAAATAGAAAATCAAGAACTTAAAAATAAAATAAATAAAACTTTTAAAAAAATATGGTGTGCATTTCATGATACAACATTTTAATTTTTTTAAATATATATTTTTATAATATATATAATTTTATAATAATATAAATATATTTTTAAATGGATTGTAAATAATATTTAAAATATGCAAACAATAATTAATTTAGATAATTCACCTTTAACAAAAAACCATATTTATTTCAAACATGATGAAATTATATATCAAAAAAATTTAATTGGAGAAAATATATTGGATGTTTTTAATAGAAATTTAATGAATATTTTTTTAAACCAATATGAAAATATTGGCAATATTACTTATGACAATATTATTTCTATTTATGTTTTAGAAAATAGAAATCAAATTATAAATGATTTACCTTCAAATTTAATGCATTTGACAATTATGTCAAGCACATGTAATAATTTAATTATTCCAAATCAAACCAAACAAAATATTGAATCTATAATAATCAATAAATCAAATATTTCTTCATTTCCAAATCTCAATGGATGTAATAATTTGAAACAATTAAAAATTACAAAATCTAATATTCAATCATTTAACATCAATTATAATCTTTCAACAAAATTATTAGAATTTAGTTTATCTGGAAATAACATTAAAAATACTGAAGAAAATATTTTTTCATATGATAAATTACTTAATATTCTTTCTGTCAATAAATTTATGAAATTTAATTTTAGTGATAATTATTTACAATATGATTTATTTCCAGATTTATTAGCACGAAGATGCAATTTAGTTAGACAATTTACATATAAACATTACCCAATAACTTTTCGTAATGTTGCACATGAAAATATACAAAATTTTTTAGCAATCCAAAATGTAGATCATATTAATACTACTACAGCCCAAATTTTATCATCCCAATCAGTTCATTTGACATCCATAAATAAATCAGTAGTTAAATCAGTTGGAACAATTGTGTCATATATTAACTCAAATAATATACCTATTTTTAAATTACCAGACAATTTTATTGATGATAATTATACAATTGAATATATTATAAATTATATTATCAACACATTTAATATCAACAACATTATTTCAAATAATATAAATAAAAAAATGGAAAATATTTTCTATTATTTTTTAAATAAATATAAAACAAAAAATTTTATTGAATGTTTAATTGTTTCATTGAATATAAAAACTAAACAATCATCAACCAATTACACATACAAAGAAACATTTGAATTAATATTTACCATAATATGTAATTTAATATTTGAAAATAAATTTGATAAAGATGATTTACTTGAAAGATTACAAATTGAAATCAATGATTCAGTTGGCATGTGTTTTACAGGAAAATATAATAGATTAGTAAATTCTCTTAATGGAATATTAGATGGTGTGCAAATTGGCATAAGTAAAAATGAAGAAATTCAAATGGAATTTGAATCAATTATAAAAAAAATGAATAAAAATGGTATAAATCGTATCACATTCAATAAAGCAATTGAAGAAGCTTGTGAAATATTGTATGATTCCCCTGAAAAAAATGTGTGGTTGAATGCTTTGTATGATTATGCTCCAGAACCAGAACAATTCGAAATAGTGTATTGGAGAACTTGGGATGATTTATTATTGAATCATGACAAAGATTTTATTGTTGGAATTATTGAAAATGATGTTGTGTATTTATTTGAATAAAATACACTTTTAAGAAAAGTATAGCAAAAATGAATATACTTTTAAGAAAAGTGTAACAAAAATAAATATACTTTTAAGAAAAGTATAACAAAAATAAATATACTTTTATAAAAATATATATTTTTAATAAATATATATTTATAAAAAAATATATATTTATACAATTTTTATGCCACAATTTAATTTTAACCAATTTAACAATATTTGTTTATCACATGTTCGATGATTATCTTCAAATCCTTTTAAGGATATAAATACTGGATTTTTTACTCTTGGTTTTTTATAATGAATGTAATCTCCATATTTTCCATTTCTTATGCTTATATTTTCTGTTAATTCTCTTACAAATCCAATAGGTTTATTTGGATCCAACAAATTATCTTTTTCTAAATATCTTAATAAATCTACATAATTTATATTATGTACATTTGTGCCAAATTCTTCTTTTAATGATTTTCTTTCATTGCCCCATTGTGCATAAATTCCATATTTACCTTTTTTTACATATAAATCTTGCCCTTTATATTTCCCTATTGGTTCAGAATTGCTTGATGTTTCTTCTGATGTTTTATTATTAATTACATCTTCTAATTTAATAGATTGTTTTTGTCTTAATTCATCCAAATCTAAATCATCTCTAACTTTTATAAACCCATTAAATTTTCCATAATTGTTTAATGATTTTATTACAGGTCCATATTTTCCCATTATTAACATGTGTTTATCATCTATCCTTAAAGAAAATGTTGATACATTTATCATGCTTTCTGTAATATTTGTTAAATGATCATAACATTCGCGACATAAACTTTGCCATTCTTTTTCTCCATTTGATATCAAATCCAATTCATTTTCCATGTTTCTAGTATATTCATAATTAAATAATTCATTCATTTTTTCAATTAAAAATTCTATAACTAAAATTCCTAATGGTGTTATTACTAATTTATTTTTTTCAGCGCCAATAACTTTTGATACTTGTTTTTTTATTATTTGTGTTTGTTGTTGTTGATGTGTTTGTTTTGTTAATTCATATTCAACACCAGATATTTCTACTCCTTCAATATCTTTTTTTTCAACATATTTTCTAAATTGTATTTTTTCAACTAATGTTGCAAATGTTGATGATCTTCCAATGCCTAATTCCTCCAATAATTTTACTAATCCTGCTTCTGTTAAATGCATTTTTCTACCAATCAATGCAAATTGTGTGTTAATTTTCTTATACGGTATAACAACATTTGGTATCAAATTTTTAACAAATTGTATCCCTGGCGTTGTTGTGATGTTGTTTTCATTTTCAATTGCTTCCCATCCTTGAAATATATTTTCTTCCATTTTGTGAAGAAATTCAAACTCATTTGGAGCTTTTATAACACAAGTTATTATATTATATCTTGATTTTGACATGCAACTCTGTATTGTATTTTTCCATATTAATTCATACATTTTTTTTGCTTTTACTGATACGGAAAATGAATTGATATCATTTGAAATATTAACTGGTCTAATTGCTTCATGAGGATTCCCAGAATTAATTGGTTTTATATAATCATTTATATTTTCTTTTACATAATTTTCAGAATAATTTGAAATAATATACTGTGTTGTTTTTTTAATAAATTCTTCACAATATTTATCACAATCTGTTCTCATGTATGTTATTAATCCTTCCTCATATAATTCTTGGGCATATTTCATTGTGTCTTTTGGAGATAAATTTAATAAATTACTACATATTTGTTGTAGTCGCGATGTTGTCAAAGGTTCGGGAGGACTTCTATTTGTTAAATTTATTCTCAATCCATCAAATTTAAAACTAAAATTAAGACATGAATTCAAAAAAATAAATAATTCATTATTTTCTTCTTGTTGAATTTCATCAGAATGAACTTCAAACTCTTTATTCAATTCAAATTTTAAATTCATACTTGTAAATATTCCATAAACTCTATAAACCATTTTTGATGAATTATTTTTTAATTCTAAATAATTATCATAAACTAATCTTAATGCAGGTGTTTGACATCTTCCTGCAGATAAACTTGTTTTATGATGTTTTGATATGCTATTCCATAATATTGGAGAAACTGTAAACCCAACTAAAATATCTAATACTTCTCTTGCATTTTGTGCATTAACTAAATTAATATTAACAATTGTTGGATTTCTAATTGCTTGAATTATTGCTTGTTCTGTTATTTCTGTAAAAATAATTCGTTTTGTTGTTTCAATTGGCAATTGATAATATCTACATATTGCAGCACAAATTGCCTCACCTTCTCTATCATTATCACAAGCAAGTATAACTTCATTTGAATTATTTATATTTTGTCTTAATAATTCAATTGTTCTTATTTTATTTGCATCATCAATTAATTCATAATTGCATTTAAAATTATTTTCAATTTCAATATTTTCAAGAGATTTTAATTTCATTATGTGCCCAAATGTTGCCATTACTTTATACCCTGGACCTAAATATTGTTCTATTTTTTTACATTTAGTTTGCGATTCAACTAATACTAAAATTGGTTGTGGCATTTATTTTAAACTTATCAAAACGTTTTTATATATTTTTTATTAAAAATATGTAAATTATTAAAATATATATAAATTATCAAAATATATATAAATTATCAAAATATATATAAATTATCAAAATGTATGTAAATTATTAAAATATATATTTTTACATTATAATACATCCATCATCTTCTTCATTTTCATCCTTATTATTATTTTTTTCTTTTTTACTTTTTTCTTTAGAAAAAAAAACTTCTTCATCACTTGAACTACTACTAGATTCATCACCATCATTATCACTATTTGCATCATCATCATAACTTTCTAATAATTCAATAAATTCATCTAATTCCATTGTTTTTGGTCTTGAACCAATTAAATGAATCATTATTGTATTGTGTTCTAATTCTGACAATCCAATTGTTGCTACATTATAATCTAATTTTTTATATCTATTAACTCTTGAAGATAATGGTTCTTCATAATTTGTATCTATTTCTGATTTACAATTATTTATTTTTGATATTTTTGATACAATTTCTTCAGAATATTCTTCATATGCTGATTTTGTTGGAATTACTACAAATTTAAATGATGCCATATTTAATATATTTTTTACTATATTATTTTATTTAAATTTTAACTCACATAATTGCTTTTCAACATTTTATAATAATTTATTAAATTATAAATATATATTAAATTTTATTTTTATAATTTTATTTTTATTTTAAACATTTTTTCATAATTAAAAAAAATGCTACTTTTTAATCAAAAATATATTTATCTAGACATATATATTTTATTATAATTTACTAAATTATCTACATAATTCTCATACATCATATTTGATTTTGGACATTTTTTTTACAATTTAATAAAATGCTACTTTTTAATCAAAAATATTTTTATCTAGACCCATTTATTTTAGCATAATTTACTAAATTATCTACATAATTCTCATATGTCATATTTCATTTTGGACATTTTTAAATTATTATATTTCATTATTGTTTATAATGCGAATTTAAATATTTTCATTTAAAAATCGTTGCTAGGGTTGTTGGTAAGCGCTACTTTTTGATAGCATGTTATAGCATTTGTAGCAACGTGACGATAAAATGGTAAGAAATTAAAATAAATAAAATTAATTTGTGACGATGTTGCTACTTTTTATAGCATTTTATAGCATTTGTAGCTCCACACTGAAAGAAATTTTATGGTCTCATATGTTATTTTTATTACCATTTTATGGTCTTAAAAATCCATGCAACGAATATTCATATTCTATTTGCAAAATCTAAAATTGGACATTTTTAAAAATGTCCAAAAATAATTTTTTTTTTTTTGAACCAAATATATTTTTTTTAATTTTTTTAAATATATTTTTTAAATATATTTATAAAAATCACATAAAAATAAATAATGTGATTATGTATGAATTGTTTTTTTTGTGGAGCAAAAATTTTAAATCATGAAATTAATAGAAAACAAAAAATGGCTCATATATCACAATGTTCAAGATTTATATATTTATTAAAATGTAATAAATGTGGCAAAGGTTACAATTATAAATTTTTACAAAGACATAAAGAAACATTTAGTAATACATTAATATTAATCAGTGCTTAAAATGTAAAAAATATAAATTTGTTAAAAGAAAATATATATTCATAAAAAATATATATTTATAAAAAATATAAATTATAAAAATATATAAATTATAAAAAAATATATAAATTATAAAAAAATATATAAATTATAAAAAAATATTTATTTATAAAAAATATAAATTATAAAAAATATGTAAATTTATAAAAAGAAAAAATATATATATTTATA
>Ga0172373_10005646_pt1 | contig 17062 bp, 18 predicted proteins | sample Lak10m_2_FD_114546 | JGI IMG/M metagenome (GOLD analysis project Ga0172373, IMG submission 114546) | Freshwater microbial communities from Kabuno Bay, South-Kivu, Congo - kab_092012_10m | ecosystem: Environmental > Aquatic > Freshwater > Lake | place: Democratic Republic of the Congo...
GCGGCACTGCAATATTGTCCACATATTACGATTGGACTTTATAACGATGCATGGAGTAGTGATCTTGTTTTGGAGCGAATAAAAAGCTTTGAAGCCAAAAGAATTAAAATTCAAGTGAATCAATTGACTTTCGGTTATTATAAGGCTCAGATTTTACAAGGATTACTTTATCCTTATCATCAAATGGTATTAGGTTAATATGTTGCAATTAATTTTGGGTGGTGCACGTTCGGGTAAGAGCCGATTGGCTGAAAATATAGCTCAGCAGCGTGGAATCCCTGTGATTTATGTCGCCACGGCGCAAGCTTTAGATGATGAAATGCAGCAAAGAATTCAACATCATCAGCAGCAAAGACCTAAGCAATGGAAACTTTGTGAAGAGCCTATTTTTCTGGCGGATCAATTATTAAAACTAGATCAAGAACATCAAATCATTTTGGTTGATTGCCTTACCTTATGGTTGACCAATCTTTTGTTAGCTGAAGATCAAGATTTGCAGCAGCAACAGACAGACAAGTTATTAGAAATATTACCCAAACTTAAATCTGAGATTATTTTAGTCAGTAATGAAACTGGGCTAGGTGTCGTGCCGATGGGTGAAATTAGCCGTCGATTTGTGGATGAAGCTGGTCGATTGCACCAAGCATTAGGGCAGCTTGCTCATAAAGTGATGTTTTGTGTTGCAGGCTTTCCAATGATTTTAAAAGATGAGAATTAACATGACTGAACAAAACGCTTGGTACACAGAATCGGCAAAACAAATTGATTTGGAAGCAAAACATCTAGCCGAACAACGACAACAACAACTCACTAAGCCAACAGGGGCTTTAGGAGAGTTAGAACAGCTTGCGATTCAGCTAGCAAGTTTACAAGGTACAGTTCATCCCCAAATTCAAAAACCATGGATCACGATTTTCGCAGGTGATCATGGTGTAGTCGAAGAAAATATCTCAGCTTATCCTCAAGCCGTGACACGTCAAATGCTTCAAAATTTCGCGTCTGGCGGTGCAGCAATTAGTGTTATTGCAAAACATCATCAGGCACGGTTACAAGTGATTGACTGTGGAACGGTAGGCGATCCCTATGATTATGTCGGTGTAGAGCGACATTGTATTCGTGCAGGAACAGCCAACTTTGCTCAACATGTTGCAATGACTGAACAAGAATGTTTTGCTGCTTTAGCATTAGGTAAAACTAGTGTGGAGTTAGCTCAGTCAGAACAGGCTGATATCTTTATCGCTGGAGAAATGGGGATTGGCAATACTTGTTCAGCTTCAGCTATCGCATGTTTCTTGTTGAATGAAGATGCAGCACAACTGACAGGTGTTGGCACAGGAATTAATAATCAACAATTACAACATAAAATTGCAGTCATCAATCAGGCAATTGAACTCCACCAATCTAGTGTTAAGAATGATGCTTTGAAAATTCTAGCTGCCGTGGGTGGTTTAGAGATTGCTGCCATGACAGGAGCATATTTACGTTGTGCTCAAATTGGTTTGCCTATTGTGGTGGATGGTTTTATTAGTTCCGTTGCAGCTTTATGTGCTGTTCGCATACAGCCAAGTTGTCGTGACTGGATGCTATTTGGACATCAGTCAGCAGAATATGGTCATGTTCGTATTCTTAAAGAATTAAATGCACAGCCAATTTTAAAAATGAATCTAAGATTAGGTGAAGGAAGTGGTGCAGGCGCGGCATTGTCGATGCTGCAATTGGCATGTGTTTTACATAATCAAATGGCAACCTTTGCCGAAGCTGCAGTGACAGGAGATAAAGTTGCGCCTTGATCTACTGCGACATGGTGAAACAACTTTAAGCCATACTTTACGTGGGCATACTGATGATGAACTAACAGGAAATGGTTGGTTGCAGATGCAATCAACCATACAGCAATATGTCGCTGGAGGTACTAATTGGGATGTTATTTTTAGTTCACCTTTACAGCGTTGTCATGCCTTTGCAATCAATTTAGCAGAGCGACTCGAAACACCTCTGCAATTAAATATGCATATCAAAGAAATGTATTTTGGTGATTGGGAAGGTATTTCGACTCAAAGCATTTATGAAAATGAGTCTGAGTTATTGGCAAATTTTTGGCAATTTCCAATAAAATACCATGCACCAAATGGTGAGTCTTTAGAGCAATTTTTACAGCGTGTTGAAGTTGGCTTTGATGAAATCCACACTCAAATGAAAATACACCAATGGAATAGAGCATTAGTTGTTACGCATGGTGGTGTGATTAAATTACTCACTTGTTTAGCACGACATAAACATCTCAATGATTTATTAAAAATGTCTGCTGAGCTTGGGCAATTGTATTCAGTAAAAATGTATAAAAACGATAGTCTCAGTTTTGAGGAAATCAAAGAATGACACCATTTTGGATCGCTTTGCAATTCTTGACTGTTTTACCCATCGAACTAAAACGGATACCAACTGCAAAGCAAAATGGTCAATCTTTACTTTTTTATCCACTTGTAGGGTTGCTAATAGGATTTATTCTATTTGGACTTTCAATCCTTCTTGTAAAAGTACCGATTATTCTTGTTGCAACCATTATTTTAGTGATTTGGATTTGGCTTACAGGTGGACTTCATTTAGATGGTCTAGCGGATACAGCAGATGCTTGGGTAGGTGGTTTTGGTGATCGGGAACGGACCTTAAAAATCATGAAAGACCCAAGTTGTGGTCCTATCGGTGTTCTAAGTTTAGTTATTGTTTGCTTGATGAAATTTTCAGCTTTATATGTCTTGCTAGAACAACGGCTCTCTGCATTTTTAATCTTAATACCCATGCTGGGTCGCAGTATTCCTTTATTTTTATTTCTCACAACACGATATGTTCGAGCAAATGGATTAGGGCGGTCAATAACGGATTCTACTCCTAAAACACTAGCATGGATGATTTTTGTCATTACATTAGCATTACTTTGTGCATTTAAATGGATGGGATTAATCGCTTTAATCAGCTTTTTATTGATATTGGTTTACTTAAGATTTTTATTTATTAAGAGAATCGGTGGTATCACGGGTGATACGGTGGGTGCTGCCATTGAGTTGAGTGAGACGGGCTTAATATTAACTTTTGTGATTGCTTTCTTTTATATCTAAGTGAATTTTTATAGGATTGATCCTTCTCAGAAAAGAAGGATCAATTCCGTTTTAACGTTTTCGAATTGCCAATACACTTCCCAAGATTACCAATACTGCAATCAACCCCGCAATTGTTCCCAACAGAATGTCTCTTTGCGTTTTATCGATCGGTAACCATGTCCACTTATGTAAATAAGCAAAACTAAAGCCCTCTAAGGCATCTTGCTGATTTACTTGCGCCGCAATAACACCGCTACTTGGTTCGATATAAAGTCTAAGCTGATCATTCAAATTAGTTTCAACTTTGATTACAGGTAAACGTTTATTGATAAAACCATATTCACCGCCAAAACGAGTGACACATGAACTTTGAGTAAAATGCTTTAAGGGCAAGTTTAAATAAAAGGCTGCCAAATATTTGCTCTGCTCAAGAGGATTCAACTTTTTAGCATGTTGAGCATCAATTAACTCAATGGCTGGGGCAGCATCTTTTGCATGATGATGGTGATCATGTTCTTTCGCTGCGGTCATGCTCCCTTGTAATTGGGGTTTTCCAGTCAATTGAACCATCCAGCCTGCATGTGCTTGATTCTGATCAAAAGCGATCGGTACAAGGTTGAGTCGCTGAATTGGACGTTGAACTGCCAATTGCCATGCTTCAGGATTTAAATCTTGCGTATGGAAGATGGGCTGAACATTCACAAGTTCAGGTTTTTTATGCCAGACATGATAAAAACCACTAAACACTCATAACAAAATAAAAACACTTAAACTGATGCCCAGATAACGATGAAAAAAACGAATTGGCTTTTTACCTAAACGATGATTTTTACGATTGTGAATTTTGAAAAACAACCCGATTCCCATCAAGGTTAAAGCTAAAATGCCAATTAAAGTAATTTGCATCAAGAGACTTTGTCCTGTGCAAGGTTGATCTCCCCAAGTCCATGTATGACCTAAGCGAAAGATCCGTGCCATCCACATTTTTTGATCATTTGAAATCGTTGCTAATCGAGATTGTGCTGGATCGACATAAGCCCTCAAACCAGTATCAAAATCTACACGCCAAACAGGTAATAAACGATTGACGCTTGGATAATCATCGCTAAATTGAGTCACTAGTTCAGCAGAAATAATCTGCTGTTGGCTTAAGTTGGTGTACCAAACTGCAAGACGTTTTGCATCTTTTAATTCGGCATCTTCAATAAGTTGCCCAGTATGAAGATCAAAATATTCAGCAATATTTTGATTAGATTTTAAAACTCGATAAGCGATAAGATCTTTATTAAGTTCAATAACTTGTAGTGCAGAAAATTCCGTAATTTTCTGCATTTCTAAGATTTGAGGAACGGACAATCCATCCCTCAAATCAAGCTGTTGGGATGGAGGCATACGTTTTGCTGGTTGTGGTTGGGTTGCACTCATAATTGGATGCAACACACCAGTTAAAGACCACACAAAACGAGGATGCCAAGTACCATTCCAAAGCCACGATGAAACTTTAGTAGCTTTTTCAATTGGTTGGCATTCATGACTTATTTCCCAAAATGATAACGTAAACCTAATAAATAAGTACGTGGTGCTGCAGGCGTATAACTGGCTTGGTTATTACTAAACGAGGTACTTTCCGCATAATGCACATCAGCTGCATTGAGAATTTGCCCATAAATCACATAGGCATTTTTACGATAATTTGCACGTAGGTTTAGAATCGTATGCCCATTATACTTCTCTGTATTAGCATCATTGATCCAGTATGAACCGACATACATACCTTCGACTGAAAGTAATAACTCTGGTATAGGTTTAATCTGATACTCAACTGTTCCAAAGCTTTTTGGCGAGCTAGGCATCGTATTGCCGCTATAGTCGAGTGTTAGTGAGGGTTGAAATTGCTTATATTCATGTTTTGCGATACTGCCTGACAGTTTTAAACGTTGATCGTATTGTTCGCTGAGTTTCCATGTTCCACCAACTTCAATGCCTTGATGTAAAGTTTTTCCAGCATTACGAGGTTCACGTGTGTTGTCAGGTTTAGTAGAGCTAAGCACTTCATCTTTACCTTCTAGGCGATATAAAGTAATTTCGCCATCTAAACGATCATCCAATAACTTGAAACGCAAACCTAGATCAACGTTATCAAAGGTTGCTTCTTTCAGGTCAGGTGTGACTAAATTTGCTCCATAAAGGCTACTCACTTCAGGTGGAATAAAGCCTTGTGACCAATTGCTGTAAAGATCTAATTCAGGGGTGACATTCCATACAAAACCAAGTTGTGGACTGGCTTTGTGAAAATGACGCTTTTCGTCTGGCGCACCTGTCACTTTAGAAGGAATAAGCTTATTGTCAAAGTCATAACTGATCCAGTCATAGCGAGCGCCACCGACTAAGTTTAAGTTTGGTAAAGCTTGCCAATTTGCTTGTGTGTAAATCGCTTGATTATTCACATCCACATTAAAATCACGCAGTAATTGGCGTTGTTTAAATCCTGTATAAACACGTGTTTGAGGATCGCGGAACACCTCAATATCATTGGTTTTTGCTTGGTTCGGCGAATGTTCTGACATCGCACCAACAATGACTTTCACAGGGTGGAAATTAATGGAATGTTGTAAATTTAAACCATAAGACTGAAAGGCATTATATGTAGTTTGGCCTGTATATGTTCCAGTAGGTTTGCCATTCTTAACATCAGTACGGATGTTATAACTTGGATTCTGTTCAGTGGTGTTATCACGATAATACAGTGTCGCTTGACTTTGATTTTGATCATTCCAACTGTGGCTCAATTGAGATGAAAGTCTTGTCGCATCAACTTCACGATAAGTAAAGGTTTGATAACTGTAACCAGGTCGTTTACTGAAATCATCAGCATTTAAACTACCTGTCATATCTGCTTTGAGATGATTATAACTGACGATATTTTTAACTTGGGTGGCATCAGATATGCGCCAATCATGCCTCAAAGTGATACTTTGCTTATTACTTTCTGCGTGATCTTGCCAACTATCACCACGATCGCTGGCATAGCCTGAAACTCTAAAGCCATGCTCCCCAAATTCGGTATCAAAGGTATTTGATGCACCTAGATCAATACGACGATAGCCTTCAGAGCTTGCTCTCAAGCCTAGCTCAGCTGTTGGATTTAAACTAGGACCTTTTGTAAGAAAGTTAATCGTGCCGCCAATTGCATTACTTCCATATAAGCTACTCGCTGGACCACGCAGAATTTCAATACTATCAATCCCAGCCAAATTTACTTCATACAGTGCATTATGGTTAAACACACCGACAGGACGCACAGATATACCATCTTCTAAATACTGATAAACAGCCGCAGTCGTGATTGGTTGGCGTATAGACATCATGTGCTGCTCATTACCCAAGTCATTCATCAAAACACCAGGTGTTTGATTCACTAACTGACCAATAAATGTTGCATGTTTATCTTCTATATCTTGCTTGCTGATTTTGCTAATTGCAGCAGGAGTATTGCTAATCGATTCTCCCTCACGGCTTGCAGTGACAACAATGGTCGCTAAAGTTTGTGTTTCATCTTTTGATGAAGTTTCAGCTAAAGCAATGGAACTATAAGTAGCAGAAAGGCACGCAGCAGCTAATACTGACAAACGAAATTGAGTATTCATATCAAACTCTATAAAAAAGCAATAAACAAGGCTGTACCGCAGTTCTCACTGGATACGATATTTACGGAATTGCGTTTTATAGAGCGAGTGGAGGTGCTTGTTTAATTGGGAAAATATAGTAGATATGTGGTATATGCAGATCTTCTGTCCACGCATAGCATAGGCATCGTACACGAGTAAACCAAGCCAATAAAAATACAAAAATAATTGCAATAAAAGGAACAATTGCAGCAGCGTCAACACCATAAGTACATAAAGGACAATGCTTCATGATCTTGCTTGCAAGCGCAAAAACTTCTTTAGCATGATCACTAAGTAGATTATTTTTTTGATGTTGAAGATGCTGTTCATGCTGCGTTTTATCGTGCATAGCATGATGGTGATGATTTGAATGGCTATCTGAATCTATTAAGCTATTTTGAATATTTGTAACTTGGCAGTGACTCGGCATTGCATACAGTGCAGGTACAACGCCAATATGAACCATCGTGGGTAAGAAAATATGCCAGAGTAAACAAAGCAAAGTTATCGCGCCAAGACAGGCACGCCACTTTAGCAAATGTTGACGGAAACTGGACTTCATATCAATGATACGACACAGTGGAAATGTGGCAGCAGTATAGTTAAAAAAATGTTACAGTTCAAAAGAAATACTATATTTAAGAATACAGATATATGCCAGATTACAGTATAAATTTTCCAGATTTTTTCGATGATGAAGAATGGATAATAGAATCTAAAGGGTGGATCATTTTAGTATTCAGGTATAAAAATGAAAATTATGAATTAAGTTTTTATGACCCTGTTCGTTTGATGCAAACAATAAATGATGATTTAAATTCGAATCAATATTTCTTACAAGAGAATTTAATAGTCATTCCAAACGTAAATAAGATAAACATTGAGAACGTCATTCAGGATTTTGTAAGCCATCCTAAACTAATAGAAAATTTAAAAATAAAAACAGACTCATAAGAGTCTGTTTTTTATATCAATTATTTATTAACGATTTGGTAAAACGTCTTTTAACGCTTCATGCATCTCTAATAGTGCTTTTTCTGTTGTTTCCCAGTCGATGCAGCCATCAGTTACTGATTGACCATAAACAAGATCACATAAGTTTTCAGGAATATCTTGACGACCACCTTTGAGATGACTTTCAACCATGATGCCTACGATTGACTTATTACCATCAAGAATTTGCTCTGTGATGTTTTTAAGAACTAAAGGTTGTAAGTACGGATCTTTGTTTGAGTTAGCATGACTGGTATCGATCATAATCTTATTGCTTACTTTAGCTTTTGCTAAAGCAGCTTCAGCTTCAGCAACAGAAGTTGCATCATAATTTGGCTTACCGTTACCACCACGTAAAACTACGTGTGCATAAGGATTGCCTTTAGTATTGATAATTGCAACTTGACCGTTTTCATTTAAGCCTAAGAAGCTATGACCGTGTTTTACTGATTGCATTGCATTCGTTGCAACTGTTAAACCACCGTCTGTACCATTTTTAAAGCCAACAGGTGAAGATAATCCCGAAGACATTTCACGATGTGTTTGACTTTCTGTTGTACGAGCGCCAATCGCTGACCAAGAAATTAAATCTTGGTAGTACTGAGGTGAGTTAGGATCAAGTGCTTCAGTTGCACAAGGCAAACCTTTTTCATTTAATTCTAGTAAAAGACCACGACCAATATGTAATCCTTTTTCAATATTGAAAGAGTCATTCATATCAGGGTCATTAATTAAACCTTTCCAACCTACTGTTGTACGTGGTTTTTCAAAATAAACACGCATAACTAAATAAAGCGTATCTTTTACTTTTTCGCTTAGCTCTTTCAAGCGATCAGCATACTCATTTGCAGCTTTAGGATCGTGGATCGAACAAGGGCCAATAACGACAAACAAGCGCTTGTCTTTACCATCTAAAATATTACGTACAGTTGCACGTCCTTGTAATACAGTTTGCGACGCAGCCTCAGATAAAGGAAGATCAGCTTTCAGTTCCGCAGGGGTAATTAAAGTTTGAATGCTTTTAATGTTAACGTCGTCGATATCTGGCTGAGAAACTGGATTTGACTGTAGAGTATTCATTGCTGTCACAAATTTAATCAAAAGAAGAGGTTATTTTGTCTACGAATATAGCACGAAATGCCGACTGATTAACTAGTTATAATCATATTTTATGTAGAAACAATCGGCATTTTGCTACTTAAACTGCGCTTGTAGAAGTTGTTGTTTGCTGAATCACGACAGCTTGTTGAGTTTCTACTGGCTTTGGTTTCGCTTTGATCGGGTTAACCATAAAGTTAATCCCTAGCGCAAATAATGTGATACCTAGAATTTTACGAATCAAACGTTCTGGCATATGTGAGCTGATCAATGTGCCTGCAATAATTGCTGGAATAGAACCAACCAATAACCACATCAATAATGTAAAATCGACGTTGCCTGAAGACATATGGCTTAGGCCAGCAACTGCTGTCAATAATACTGCGTGTACAACATCAGAACCAATAATACGAATCATAGGTAGATTTGGGAACATAATTACTAAAGCCATGATGCCAAAAGCACCAGCACCTACAGATGATAGTGTAACGAACACACCTAAGATGATCCCCATGATGACGATATAATGGCGTTTATGTTGTAAAGCATGTTGCTCGCTTTCCATATTCGCTTGTTCACGATTACGGAAACGATCAAAGAACTTTTCAATTTGCGCACGAAAGACAATCGAGATACCTGTCAAAGTCAGCATAAAACCAAGTACCATCGTTAATACAGCTTTGTAGTGCGTTGATTGACTTAAATAATGTTCTAAAACCCATGAGGTTGCGAATGACGCAGGAATACTACCGATTGCTAGCCAAATAACGATTGGCCAAACGATATTGAGTTTCTTTGCATGAACAACTGAGCCACAGAATTTAGAGATTGATGCATAAAGCAAATCAGTACCAATTGCGATATGTGGTTCAATTTTGAAAAGGCTAATAAGAATAGGAGTCATCAAAGAACCACCGCCAACACCTGTGATACCTACACAGAAGCCAACCAAAACCCCAGCCATGATAAATTCAATAGGACCAAACATTACCAATATGCCTAATTATGCAAAAACAGGCATATCTTATGCTTTTTTGAGATAACTCGTTGTGATGAATAATGATTTACTTATGCAAAAAAAAGCTAAAGGAAGATTTTTTAATGTCATTTGTGTTTGACTTTAGGTGTTAAGACATGATTGATTTTTAAAACCAAAAGGAAGGTGATTGGTGTTGCAAATATCCACCAACTAACGAATCCGATCGATTTCCCCTCAATCAAACATAATAAACTTCCTGAGATGAGGAATAAAAGAAAAGCCAAGATTCGAAATTGCACTTGATAGGTCGTCATTATTTTTTGATATTTCAAATGAACTTTAGACTGTTGTTTAGAACTACAACGATACAAGATGAACATACCTATTAAAGTCAGTAATAAACTAAAGAAAATCACACATTCACTCCATTTTTAATCAGTTTGCTTTTAATTTTCTGAGTTGACTTGATTTGTATTGGCTGAATGTTTTTATAAATGAATGCTGCAAAACAAGCACAGGCAACAAAGAATAGATCAACACGTAGAAATAACCAGTAACTTTCCAAGTTTGCTATAAGGTCATGATTAAGCAAATAGAACAGGTTATATAAGGGTAAACTAAAAGCGAGCAGAGCAAAGATCACAATCTGAGATTTCCATAAATATTGTTTAGGTGTGAATAATGCCAATACAAAACTAAGCATCCAAACGCTAAAAAATGTATTAATTTCATAATTAAGATCAGCGCTAGGACTTGATATCAACCGATTTACTAAAAAATAGCTCAGCATAGCAATCGGAAGACCAATAAAACTTGCAATATTTAAGCGATCAACAAGGTAGTAACCAAAATGGAATTTTGGGGACTTATACTGAATTTGTCGTTTAAGACTCCACAGCAATAGCCCTGACGCAATCATCAGACAGCCAAGAACTCCTGAGCAAAAAAAGGCAAATCTTAAAAAAGGTTGGGCAAAAGTTGCCATGTGAAGTCCATAAACTCCAGCATTCAAAGTAGCTATAGCACTATTATTTCTAGTATTACTTAATATCTTTCCCGTTCCATCAAATACGATTTGCGGTTGATTTAGCGTGATTGAACGATCTTCAAGTTGTTTGATCGTTATTACGGCTTGATTCGTATTTGGATTTTTAACTTCAAAAGTAGCAAGTGATCGATCTCCCCATTGTTGTTTGATTCGAGTCAAAAGATCCTCTGTCGATATCATGTTGCTAATTTGAGGGGATGTTATCGTATTTGAATTCGTAGCTACGGTTCGTATTTCAGTGAAATATTGATAAGGATTTTCTGGATAGAGTTTTTTCATTCCCCAAGGGAGATATAAATAAAAGAAAATGGCTAAGCCTGTAAACGTTATAGTCAGAAAAAAAGGAAGAGCTAAAACTGATGTCACATTATGAAAATCAAGCCAAGACCGTTGTGATTTAAATGTTCTGAGTGTAAAGAAGTCGGTAAATATCTTTTTGTGGGTAATAATGCCAGATACCAGTGCAATTAACATGATGAATGCTGCAAGGCTTGCGATGAGCCTGCCAATAAACACAGGCATGCCGTATAGCTGAAAATGAAAATTGTAAAAAAAGTCACCGCCTTGAGAATGAGATAATTGAAGTTCTTTGCCTGTATTAGCGTCTAAGCTTTTACTTTCGTAACCACCACTAGCTTTTTCCCAATAAATTTTATTTACAGGTTCTTCAGAATTAGCAACTTTTAAATACCACGTTTTAGCATCACTAGCATTTTGGGATAGGTAATGAGTTGCAGTTAGGATTGCCGTATCCTGATTGATTTGATATTGCGCAAGTTGTGGCTGCATCCATAAAGTGATTTGATGCCGATAGTAGGAGCTTGTACCCATCAAGAAAATAGCAAATAGCAGCCATCCGAAAATTAAGCCCGTCCAAGCATGTAACCAAGCCATTGACTGGCGAACACTTTTATTCTGCATTTTTTAATTCAAACCTACTGATAAGCCAAATAGAAATATGGTGAGTGCGAAACTTGTTAGGGCGAGCTTAGATAAAGAAGAAAAACAAAATCCAACAATGATAAAGCTGAGATAAAAAAATATGGAAATGAATGCGGCTAGATAAATTGCTTCAGCATTAGCTAAAAAGGTCTGAAAAACTTGAGTAAGGCTCATACATAAAAAAGCTGTACATACATACCCGATCACAAATGTTAAAAAGAAGCGAAATAAAACATTTAATTTATCGCTATATGTATTTAAAGAAGTCTTAGACATGAAGTTCACAACGATGTTAAATAGAATTAATTACATATGAAAATGATTCTTGTTTATATTATTATGTAAGTCAATTCTATTCAATTTGACTTTAATCGTAAATATAAATGGATATAAGAATAATTAATGCTAATACAGATGATTCATAGTGTTCACTAATCAAGAACAAATTGTCATCTTTGATGCGATTCAATGTAAAATCATTTTGTTAAAATATTTCAAACATTTGAATGGGGCAGTTGTCTTGTTAAAGCAAAAACTAAAAATTGGGATCGTCGTGGGTGAAGTTTCTGGTGATACGCTAGGAGTTAAACTCATGCGTAGTTTTCGCGAACAAGGCATAGATGTTGAATTTGAGGGTATTGGTGGTCCGCAAATGATCGCTGAAGGTTTTCATAGTTATTATCCTATGGAAATACTATCTGTGATGGGAATTGTGGAAGTCTTAAAAGACCTAAAAAAATTATTTGCTGTACGTGATGGTCTAGTTGAACGATGGACTGAACGTCCCGTAGATATTTTTATAGGAATAGATGCGCCAGATTTCAATCTACGTCTATCTAAAACGATTAAAGAAAACAATTTACCAATCAAAACAGTTCAATATGTGAGTCCTTCAGTTTGGGCTTGGCGTCAAGGACGAGTTCATGGCATTAAACGAAGTATAGATTTAGTCCTTTGTTTGTTTCCATTTGAAAAAACATTCTATGAAAATTATGAGGTGCCAGCAGCATTTGTAGGACACCCTTTAGCAAAACAATTACCTCTCAAGAATCCGATTATTGAAGCGAAACATCAATTAGGTTTAGCCGCAAATAAAACTCACATCGCATTACTTCCTGGTAGTCGTCGCGGTGAAATCGAACGATTATTACCATTGTTGACGGATGCTGCCGAGATTTTACATCGTAAATATCCAGAGCTTGAGTTTCTGATACCTGCAATCAATGATGCTCGTAAGCAACAGATAGAGCAGGGTTTACAGAATGTTGGAACGAGCTTAAAGGCTAAAATTCATGTTTTAGAAAATTCAGATGCTGAATCAAAAATTGGACGTATGGTGATGAATGCGAGTGACATAGTTGCTTTAGCATCTGGTACAGCGACACTTGAAGCGATGTTATTGCACCGTCCGATGGTGACATTTTATAAATTAAACTGGTTAACCTATCTAATTGCGAAATTTTTAGTCAAAATACCATATTATTCTTTGCCTAATATTATTGCTGGCAAAAAGGTAATTGAAGAATTAATACAAGCAGATGCAACGCCACAGCATTTAGCAACTGCAATTGAGAAATTGATGGATCACGAAACTGCACATATTCAAATGATGCAACATCTTAGTATGCATAAGCAGCTCATCTCAGGGAATACTGATGATCCAGTCCAAGCGATATTGAACTGTTTGAGCTCTTGATAAATAAAAAGGTGGCAACGTAGCCACCTTTATTCAAGTCATTCAAGCTCTAAGAATTAGTTCATAGCCTGTATATTTTCGAATATTGATCACTCCAATATCTAGTATCAGGTATTGACCTTTAATACCTTGTAATACACCACGTATTTTGGGAGTCTTATCCAAATTTAGTGATTTTATTTTTTCAGGATATTGTTCCACAGGATATATAAACTCATGTGGTATTTCATTTTCTAGTAATTCTAGATTTTCATTGAACTCTAGATTTTGACTGAACTCATCACGAATACTTTGAATCTTAGGTGCAAATTCCTCAATGATCTGATCGCGCTGTTCGATTAAATTTAGTGGCTCAGCTTCGCCTTTAAGCAATTTACGCCAATCTGTTTTATCAGCGATTTGAGTGCCAAATAATGTTTCTAAATGTCCTGATAAACGGCGTGAACCCACTTTCATGATTGGGAGAGCTTGTGTCGCACCTTGATCTAACCAACGTGTTGGCATATTCACGATACGAGTGATTCCGATTTTTAAGGCACTAGAGTTCGCTAAATAAACAATATGTGGTTGGAAGCAGACATTGTGTGCAAAATCATTTTCTCGGCACGTACCTAAATGATAATGACAGGTTTCAGGCTTCATAATACACAAGTCACATTCAGCTTTTGTTTTAAAGCATTTAAAGCAATGTCCTTGCGAATATGATTTAGGTGTTTTTGCACCACAAGATGTACAAAAAATATTCCCAGTCCATTCAATCTCTAATTCTTGACCTAACACAAACGGTAGATCAGTTTCCGAACGATCTAGGATAAATTTATATTCAACATTTGCCTTGCGTGTTGATTGATCAGTTACACTATGCGTTTTGAGTGCTGCATGCATTTTATGGCAAATGCCCTGTAGTTCCATTAATAAACTCTCATCTTTCTCAATCAAGGGTTGCAGTATGGCTGAACAAAATGTCATCACTTCTATGCTAGACGATTTATCTAAAGAACAGCCGATTCACACTGCACTTTGTATAGGTCAGAAAATTAACCAAAATGTTTCTATTCAATGGAATTATTTTAGCGTAACTGACTTTTTAAATCTGCCTTTTACGCAGCGATATGATTTAGGTTTTGTATTATTTGATACAGAAGAAATGCAAACTATCAGTGATTCTCAAAAATCCCAACTATTGGTCAAGCTTCGAGATTTGATGGCAAAACGTATCGTTGTCGTGAGCAATTTAAGTGATGAAAAGTTACTGCGCTCACTTGGTTTTACTCAATTGATTGATAAAACCACGCATGAAAGCGATTTTGCTTTATGGCAGTTTAATATTTTGACTTATAAACATGTTCCTGACTGGTTTAATTCTAAGTTCTGGGCAAATCCTGAAAACTGGGATAAGTTCCGCTGGTGATCAGGCCGGATTTAGCTAAGCTAAATCCTTGCTTTTGATTGCAAGTTCTTGCAAAAATTAACAAATCATCTTTGTTTTGTTTTTTCAAAGCAGCGTATTCTTTTGGAATAAATAATTCCAAAGGATAAGTCATGACGGATTTAGCAAACATTGTTGAAATACTGGCGAAACAAGCTTTAGGTGGACAACAGCAAACGACTGGGCAAAGTGGTTTGGGCGGAATTTTAGGTTCAGTTTTAGGTCAACTTGGTGGACAACAACAAAATAATCAAAACCAACAACAAGGAGGTTTAGGCGGAATTCTTGGTTCAGTATTAGGTCAGTTAGGTGCGGGAAATAGTAGTAATTCTACTCAGACCAATAGTAACCGCAGTGGTACAGCACAAACGTTATTGATAGCAGTTTTACCCTTAATTCTTGCATGGATTCAAAAACAAGGCGGTTTGCAAGGTGCTTTAGATAAACTAAAAAATGCAGGTTTAGCAAATCAGGTCCAAAGTTGGGTCGATCCACAACAACAAAATGCTCAAGATGTTCCAACTCAAAATATTCAAAATTTATTTGATGATCAAGATGTTGAACAAGTTGCACAACAAACACAAGCGCCTAAACAGGCAATTTATGGTGCAATAGCATCAGTTCTACCACAAGTTATTGATTCATTGACACCACAAGGCTCTAGTACAAATCCTCAAGAAGCAAATCAAGATATTCAGAATGTCTTAAATTTAGTAAGTGGATTCTTAAAAAAATAATCAATCAAAAAGAAAAGGGCATTCATTTGAATGCCCTTTTTTGTAGAACGATAATCTCAATTTAGAAATTATATTCCATACCCGCACCTACAACAGTACGTTTATTGTCTTCATCTTGCCAATCACGTTTTTGTTGAGCAACAATACCGTAGAAACGAGCTTGTTTGTTGAAACGGTAGTCTAAGCCAACGCCGTATTGATCAAGTTTACGATCTTCAAAACCATCACGAGCAGTAGTAGCTGATTGGTATTGACCTTTTACAGCAAATGGAGTGTCACCAATCTTATAAGTAAGAGCAGCTACCCAAGCATCTTCTTCCAAACCTTTGTAGTTCGCAAGAATATCTTTACCATTAGTGTCTTTTTTACCAGTATTAAATGCTGTTAAATCATCTTTAGGCTCAGCATGTTGCCATAAAGCACCTAGAACTAAACCTTTAGCACCAATTACGCCAAAGTCCATAGAACCTGTTACACGGTAAGCATCAGAGTAAATATCTTTTAAGCTGTAAGCATTGTATTTACCTTGAACGCCCGAGTTACCTGCAACACCAAGAGCTAAACCAAGATCTTTGTTTTCGTAGTTAACAGAAGCAGAAACTGAATCACCGAAGCTATCACGCTTATCATCGTAACCAGAAGCACCTTCTTTCGAGTCAGAAGTATTTTCACCTTGTTGGAACATTACATTGAAAGTAAGACCAGCAAGTAATTTAGGGTCAGATTCAAAACCAATTACGTTGTTAAGGCGATCTTCACCATACATTGTATTTGTAATATCAAGAATTGTGTGGTCGTTATAAATATCTTGGTTGTTGCCAGCAGCAGTTTTAAAGTAAGAGTCAAATTTACCCACTTTAAGTGCACCGATACCATCAGATTTAAGACCGATGAAACGGTTACGAGCGCTAAGATCTGTGTCTGAACCAGAACCATCAGTTGAAATAGCCCATTCAGCTAAATAGATTGCAGAAAGTTTGTCAGTTAATTTTTCCTCACCCTTAACGCCAATACGTGAAGCATTAGAGTTAACTTCAGTAACGTCACTTTCCCCATCAAAGTTTTTGTTATCAACATTGTCAAGTGTTACGTTTAACTTACCATACAATGTTGGTGCTGCTTGCGCTGCATTCATGGCTAAAGTTGCTACAGTAGCAGCAAGAAGCAATTTTTTCATTGAGATTTCTCCAAAACACTTTTTTGTAAATGGCTAATGCCTTAGTTACTGTTATAAGCTTGCTTGTGTACAAAAAGTTACACAGCTCACTGACTTGTATGCAGTATCGGAAAACTTTGTGACAGAGAAGTGAAAGAAAGATGACAGTTTGATGATGATTTATATTTGGTAATAATTATATTTATTATTGATTTTTA
>Ga0172373_10005647_pt1 | contig 17061 bp, 14 predicted proteins | sample Lak10m_2_FD_114546 | JGI IMG/M metagenome (GOLD analysis project Ga0172373, IMG submission 114546) | Freshwater microbial communities from Kabuno Bay, South-Kivu, Congo - kab_092012_10m | ecosystem: Environmental > Aquatic > Freshwater > Lake | place: Democratic Republic of the Congo...
CCCCGAGTTGCTGCCGGGCGGGTCGATCGAGATCGCCGAGACGGTGCTCGATGTGCGACCGTGGATGCGCCTCACCGCCGACCTCGAGGTGACGGCGGAGGAAGGCGCCGTGTTGGTGCAGTCGTCGATCACCCAGTGGGCAGTGCCGTGGCTGACCGTGATCATCATCGGTGTCGTGGTGCTGGCGCTCGTGGTGTGGCGCATCGTCGCCCGTCGTCGGAAGCGGGCCGCTGCCTGATGCGTCACGTGCGCGGTGCCGTGGTGCGGCGTGTGGTCGCGGGCATGACGCTCGCGGCACTCGCCCTCGCGGGCCCCAGCGCGGCGGCGCCACCCGATACCGATGCCGCGACAGCGAGCGACGAACCCGTCATCGAGGTGGTCGACAGCTCGGTCATCGGCGACTCCCTGGTGCCCGGCCAGACCTTCAAGATCGAGGGCAGCGGCTGGCCGGCGAACGTACTGGTGCAGCTCGAGGTGTGCGGCGCCGAGGCACGGTCGGGCTCGTCCGACTGCGACGTCGCGAGCGCCCAGGTGGTCGCGTCGGGCGACGACGGCACCCTGCGCGGACGCGTGCCCGTGGTCATCCCGCCATCACCGTGCCCGTGTGTCGTTCGCGCGCTCAGTCAGACCGGCACCGCAACCGCCACCGCACCGGTGGAGATCCCAGGGGCCCCGTCGAGCCATCCCGGCGACGGCACCGTGGTGGCGCCAGCGCTCCGCCGACTCGAGGTGGAGAACGTCTCGCTCGACGGCAGCGACACCTGGCGCACCTGGCTCGGGGCCGGCCCCCAGCGAACGTTCGAGTTCGAGGTGGTCAACACCGGCAGCGTGCCGGTCAGCGACGCCACGGTCATCCTCACCGCAGGGCCGATCGACTCGCCGAACGGGTTCGTGCCACCGGTGCGGCTCGATCGGATGGAGGTCGGCGAGCGCCGCGCCGTGTCGGTGCCCATCCAGTTCCCGGCGCTCTCGTGGGGCGAGCAGCAGGTCCGCGCCGTCATCAACGGCACCTCGGCGCCCGTGGCCTTCGCCGCCACCACCACGTCGTATCCGTGGCTGCTCGTCATCGTGCCGAGCGTGCTGCTGTTGCAGTTGCTGCTCGTTGCGGTGCGCAACATCGTCCGCCGACGGCTCCACGCCGACGACTCGCCACCCGTGGTCGCCGACCCCAACGCGCCGGCCGACGACGCGCTGATCTGCGTCGTCGAGTACTCGTTGGCGGTGCCCTCGCCCGACGGCGGCGCGCCGACCACCGAGCACCGCACGGAGGTGGTGCGCAGCATGGCCGCAGTGCGCCAGATGGTGCTCGATTCGCTGCGCGACACGCCCGACGCGCCCGACGAGTCCGGCGTGTCCGAGGCGCCCGACACGCCGGTCGCACCGTCGATCGTGTTAAGCACCATCACCCTGCTCGCCGATGCCGATGCCCGGGTCGGTGCCGCATACCACGCCTGCGACTCGCTCTGTGAGTGGATCGAGACCACCTACGCCGACAGCCCCCACCCCGAGGCGAAGTCGCTCACGCTGCGCCGCCACGTGAGCCCCACCGGCAACACCAGCGCAGCCGCGGCATCGGGCATGGGCATGGTGCCGCTGTCGGTGATGGTGCGGGCGCCGCACGTGCGCCAGGCAGCCGTCGCCTGAGCCCGTGGCACCGATCGCGCGACTCGCCCCCGAACACAAGAGACGGCGGCCCCACGAAAGGGTCGCCGTCCCTTCTCCGAGCCACCGGAGATCGAACCCCAGGCTAACCAGCCATCCCGACAAACACAGCGCGGGCCACCACCACGGCGACCCGGACCTCGGGTACGCTCGGCCCCGCCGCGACCTGACGACCAGGTGATGGGAGACCCGACGCATGGGACTGTTCAGCAAGAAACCGAAGCCGGCCCCGGCTGCGACCGACGACGTCGATCCGTCGAGCGCGCCCACGCCCGCTGCAGGGTTGCCCGCACCTGCCGCACCGGCCCCGACACCGGCACCCGCACCCGCGTCGGCGAAGGCGGCGAAGAAGTCGAAGAAGGCCACCATCGACCCGGTCGACTTCCTCAACCTCCGCGCCGAACTGATGGACGTGAAGGCCCGGTTGATGGCGGCCGAGCAGTCGCGCGCCATCGTCGAGAGCCGCCTCGCGGCGCTCGACGCGACGGCCCTCGCGCTCTCGAGCGAGCAGGCCGGCTCCACCGGCGCCGGCGAGCGACTCGCCGAACTCGAGGCCAAGGTGGCCGAGCTCGCCCAGCCGGGCAGCGACGCCGACGACATGGCCGCCGTGGCGGCGCTGCAGGCCACACTGCAGGGTCGCATCGACGAACTCGCCGGACAGGTCGAGCAGCAGAAGGCGGCCGCAGAGGCCGCCACTGCCGCTGCCGAGGCCGCCACCGCGGCCACGGCCGCTGCCTCGTCGGCGACGCCCGTCGCGGCGACGCTTGACCCCGACCTCGCGGCGAAGATCGACGCGCTCGAAGCGCAGGTGGCCCAGGCCGCGGCGGCCGCCGAAGCCGCGCGCGCCGAGGTCGCGGCCAACGCCGAGCAGCAGCCCTCGTCGCTGCTGTTCACCCCCGCCGCGACGCCGGGCATCGATCCCGAGGTGTCGGCGCGTCTCGACGCGCTCGGCGACCGTCTCACGGCCATCGAGCCGCTGCACGAACGCAGTGCGCAGATCGACGACCTGGCGTTGCGCGTCGCGCAGATCGACGTGCTGGCCGGCCAGCTGTCGCAGCTCAACGCGCGGGTCAGTGCGCAGGCCGAGTTCGGCGCACAGCTCAGCGCGATGCGCGACCGCATCACCGAACTGCAGACCGACACCGACACCCGGCGCGAAGCGGCCATCGTCGCCAACGACGATGCCGAGCTGCGCGACCGGGTCAACGGCCTCACCGACCGAATGCTCGCCGCCGAGGCCTTGGCCGCGCAGCTCGGTCTGCTCGCCGAACGTGTGTCGGCCACCGACGCGACGGCGCGTCACGCCAGCGAACAGGTCGCGGCGCTCGAGCAGCGAGTCGACTCCGTGGGCACCGAGCTGGCCAACCAGATCAGCGAGCTCGGTCGCGACATCGACGGCCTCGCCGCCCGCACCGCCGACGTCGCGTCGGGCACGGTGAGCGACGAAGTGATGGCCGCGCTGCGCAACGGTCAGATCAAGCTGGCCAACGAGCAGGCGCGTTACGAGATCGCCTTCCGGGAAGACCTCGCCGCGCTCGCCGAGCACGTGCGCCGCAACCCACCCCGCGCCTGACCACCCGCGCCACGCCACCCCACGGCGAGGCTGGGTGGTTCAGCCGAGCAGTTCGAGCGCCTGCGCGACCAGGTCGCGGGCTTCGGCGATCTTGTCCTCGTAGGTGCCGAGGTCCTTGTTCTCGAGCGCGTCGTCGGCCTCGTCGAACAGCACCTGAGCCTGCTCGAGCAGTTCCTGCGCCGTCGCGTCGGTGGTGGGCGGCGGCTCACCCGGCTCGCCGGGCTCGCCAGGTGTGCTGCCGATGACGTCGCCGACCTCGGCCGAGAAGCCGGGCAGCACCTGCGACAGCGCGTCGCTGATGGACAACCCGATGCCGACCTTGCCGTTGTAGTTCGCCACCATGCGCCGCAGGAGCGGCTGCCCTGCCGCGGCCGATTCGACATAGAGCGGTGCGATCCACACCACACCGCCGGCCACCGGGATCATCTGCAGGTCGCCGAACGCGACGTTCGAGCCCTGCTGACCGAGCAACGTGATGGTCTCCGACACCTGGGGATCGGTGGCCATGGCCGCGCCGATGGTGTTCGGCCCGTCCGGCAGCGCGTCGAGCGGGAACTCGTACGCGACCAATCGACCATAGGTGGCCGGGTCGCTGCTCGCGGTCATGTACGCGATGAGCTCCTTGCGTTGATCGGTGGTGCTGAACGGCTGGAACGGGCGGTACAGCTCGAACGAGGCGGCAACGTCGCCGCTGCCGTGGAACATCGTGTAGTACGGCACGAACCGGGCCGCGTCGCTCTCACCCGCGAAGTCGTTCGGTGCGCCGGTCTCGGTGGTGTTCAACGTGGCCGAGGCCGCGCCGGTCCCGCCGGGCTCGGCGGTGGCGGCCAGCGCAACCGACCATGCACCGCGACGGTCGAAGAAGTCGTCGGCGTCGAGGCGGTACTTCGAATACATCGCGGTCTGGATGCGGAACAACTCCTCGGGGTAGCGGAGGTGCTCGGCCAAGCCGTCGGGCATCGCCGATCGGTCGAGGAAGACGTCGGGGAAGGCCGATCGCCACACCTGCAGCACCGGATCGACCTCGTCGACGATGTACATCGCGACGTCGCCGGTGTACGCATCGACAGTGGCCTTCACGCTGTTGCGCACGTAGTTGAAGGTGTGGTCGAGGCCGCTGCCCGGGTTCACCTGACTGCGGTCGGCGAACTGGCCGTACGGGTACCGGCTGCTCGTGGTGTAGGCGTCGATCACCCACAACACGTCGCCACCGATGACCACCGGATACGGGTCGTTGTCCCACGACAGGAACGGCGCGGCCTTCTGGGCTCGGGCGCGCACGTCGCGCACCGAGACGAACCGCGACTGGTCGTCGATGGCACTGGAGCCGACGAGGTTGTAGTCGAGTTCGGCCAACGCGAAGGCGAGACGGCGCAGACCGGAGTCGAGCTGCACGCCGGCGTTGCCCTCGTACGGACCTGGGTCGGCCACGCCCTCGCACGGTTGCTCGGCCACGGAGGTGTTGACGACCGCATAGCCGTCGAGCGTCGGGCTGAAGTACAACTGCGGGCGTTCGATGTCGACGACATCGGAGCGATACGCCGGCTTGCCGTCGGACTGGATCTGCGCCGCGGTGGCCACCGCCAGACCGCAACCGTGCGTGTTGATGAGGTGCGTGCCCTGCCACGACTTGTTGCCCACCTGCGACAGGTCGAGCTCTCGCGCGCCGACGATGACCTGCTGCACTCGCCCGTCGACCTCGTACCGATCGGGGTCGAGGTCGGCGATGGTCATACCGGGCTGGCCTTCGTCGGTGCGGAACCGCGTCTCCATCTTCTCGTCGGGCTTGATGAGCCGCACGTCCTTCAGCGCGTCGACGTCGTCCTCCACCTGACGGGTGGTGATGGTGTCGAACCGCACGTCGCGAACCTCGACGCCCTCGATCCCCAGCGCCTGGCGGGTGGCCTCGATGTTGTGCGCGATGTACTGCGCTTCCTTGTCCTTCTTGTTCGGGTTCACCACCAACGACTGCACGACCGCCGGATAGATGACGCCACCGATGAGCGCCACCACCGCCCACAAGGCCGACGCGATGACGGCGGGCCGCCACTTGTCGGTCTTCAACGTGCTGAGGAACAGACCGGCGGTGAGCAGCGCGATGAGCCCGAGGAGCAGCACGGCCGGCAGTTGCGCGTTGACCACGGTGTAGTTCGGGCCCGTGAAGGATCCACGGTTCGCATTGGTGAGCTCGTAGCGCATCACCCAGTAGTCGCCGGCCTTCAGCACTGCCATCAGCGCGAGGAGTACTGCGAGGTGCGCCTTCGTGGCGCGGCGCACCTTCGGCCGCGGCGGCTGGAGCACGATGCCACCGGCGAGCAGATGCGTGAACAACACGAGGATGGTGATGAAGCCGAGCGCGAGGAACAGCCAGTCGAGCACGAACGTGACGAACGGCAGCTTGAACAGATAGAAGCCGACGTCGTTGCCGAACTCGGCGTCGTTGATGCCGAACGACTTGCTGTTGCGGAACATCAGCCAGTCCTGCCAGCGCGACACGGCCGGGGCGGCGAACAACAGCGCGAAGCCGATGGCGACGGCGAACCGCATCACCCGCAGACGGCTGCCGAAGAACTCGTGGAACCGTTCGACCACCGGATGCGTGTTGGCCGCGAACGTCTGCGGTGCGAGCCGGTCGGCGATGATGAGGTTGAGCACCGCGATGGCGGCGAAGGTGAGGCCGAAGATGGCGAACAGCGTGGCCTTGGCGGCGATCTCGCCCCAGAACACGTCGTCGCGACCGATCGAGCCGAACCACAGGAACTCGGTGTAGAAGCCGGCGAGGAATCGAGCCGAGAGCAACAAGCCCACCACGACCACAGCGGTGATGATGATGAAGGCGCGCCCTCGGTCACTCACACGGCGCGGACGGGCAGAGCGGGGGAGGTCTGCAGGGTTCTGCACGCGGCGAAGGCTACAGCGGTGCTCGCTGCAGCATGCAGCGGCACCCTTCGTGCGCGGGAGCGCACACGTGATCCGTCGGGAACGGATCGCCGGCCTTCACCACACCGGCCAAGGCGTTGTCCTCGGCGTCGGGGCAGTCGGGGCCGTTGGGGTCGACCGTCCAGCACACCGGGGTGCCGGGAGCGATGGCGACGAGGGCACCGCGACCGAACGCGAGCTGCGCGATGTCGTCGAGATGCTCGTCGATTCGCTGGTTCTTCCACTCGCGATAGACCGCGCGAACGATGGAGGTGAGGTCGGCCGCATCACCGTCGGCGTCGGCGACGGCCCGCTCGAGCCGATCGCGCAGCGGCTGCACGATCGACGACTCGACGGCCTTCACGGCCGGCTCGAGGGCGTTGCCCTTCGTGATCGCCTTGGTGTGCTCCTTCGCGCTGCCGTCGTCGATGCTCGCTGCACCGGCGACCGCGGCGGCGACCAGTTCGTCGTGGATCGCCCCGGCGTAGCGCTGCACGTGGTCGGCCTCTGCGGGCAGCAGATCGGCCAGCGAACGCACCACCTTCGCGCTGCGCAGCGAGTGGAGCACATCGTTCTGCTCGTCGGCCAGGACGCGCTTCAGCTTGCGGGCGGCCGCCACGATGAGCGGGGTGAGCTCGGCGTCGCGGCGACCGAACGGTGTGTCGTCGTACTCGACGGCCACATCGGGTGCGGCAGGCGAGGCCTGGAACACCGACAGTTCCTCGGTGGCGTCGACGACCGGCTCGTCGACCACCGGCTCGTCGACCACGGGCTCGTCGACGGCGACCGGCTCGGGCTGGCGGGTGCGCTCGACCACGGTCTCGGTACGCGCCGCGCGGAGTTTGGCGAACAGGTCGTCGACACTGCCCTTCGACGGGGCCGGCTCAGGCTCGACGTTCGACGGCGCGGTGTCGCCCCCGAACAACGACACCACCGGCGCGATGGTGCCCCGATCGTCGTCGTCATCGTCGGTCGCCTCGACCGCAGCCGGCTCGATGTCGAGCTCGACCGGCTCGACTGTCTCGAGCTCGGCCTCCGGCTCCTCCTGCTCCACGTCGTAGAGCGCGGCCGCCTCCGTGTCGTCGACATCCTCGTCGACGTCCTCGTCGGCGTCAGCGGCAACGGGCTCGTCCTCCACCTCCAGCTCGGTGTCGGCCTCCACGTCGGCCACGATCTCGTCGACGGCCGGCTCGTCGGCCTCGGGCTGTGCGGCTCGGCGCAACTCCTCGGCCGGCACCATCAGCGGCACCGGACCGGTGGTGGGCGCCAGGTTGACGTACTCGCTGGCACCTTCGCCGAGCGGGGTCATCTCCGCCATCACGTCGACGGCGGCGATACGGGCGCGCTCGAAGGCCTGCAGCAGCCGGTCGCGGCCATGCACCAACTGTTCGATCTGCTGGCGAGCCATCTCGCGGCGCCGGGCCAGCTCGCCCAACACCCGCTCGCGATAGGCGCGTGCCTCGTTCACCATGTCGCGGCCCTGCTGCTTGGCCATCTGCAGCTCGGACTCCGCGTCGGCCGACGCGTCCTGTCGGCGGCGCGCGGCTTCGATCTCGGCCTCTTCGCGCACTCGCTGTGCCTCGTCGGTGGCCTCGCGCAACACGCGCGAGGCGTTCTCCTCGGCGCGCACCTTGATCTGCGATGCTGCCTCGCGTGCCGTCGAGAGGATGCGTGCGGCCTCTTCGCCGAGCAGTCGTGTGACCACTTCCTCGTCGAGCGCGACGTTGGCGTTGGTGGTGCCACGCTGCGCGGCACGGAGCTCGCGCTCGAGAAACTTCTCACGCTCCTGCAGACGGGCGAGCTCGGCCGCCACCATCCGCAGGAAGTCGCGCACCTCGCCCTGCTCGAATCCCTTTCGGGACGTGGTGAAGGACGCTGTCGACACCGCCGTGGGCGATGACGGGTCCGGACGGGAGAACGACATGGCCATTGACCACCGAGCGTAGGTCGGCCAGCACTCGAAAGGGTGGCATCCCCGAGCGGTGCGGTCGCGCGGTCAGTCGGGGATGGGGTCGCCGCCGAGGCGCTCGAGCACGGCGAGCGCCTCGTCGAGCGTGGCCACGGGGATGATCTCGACGTCGTCACCCACCACGTTGCGGGCCGCCTCGACGCTGTCGAACCCGGTCTCGGGCTGGCCGGCCGGCACGAGGAAGTACTTCACCCCGACCTGCTGCACCGCCGACGCCTTCGAGCTGAGGCCGCCGATCGCGCCGACGTTGCCGTCGATGTCGATCTCGCCGGTCACCGCGATGCGCCCGCCACCCATCAGGTCACCCTCGGTGATCTCGTCGATCAGCGTCAGCGTGAACGCCAGACCGGCCGACGGGCCTCCGATGCCGTCGGTGTCGAACTCGACCGTGATGCCCTCCGGCAGATCGACCGTGGTGGTGTCGATGGGGGCGAAGCCGATGATGGTGCGCGGCGCATCCTCCCCTGGCGCAAGGATGGTCTCCACCTCGCCGGTCTGCTCCTCGCCGTCGCGCTCGAACGTGATCGGGATCACCTCGCCCGGCTCCACGTCGACGAGGATGGGCGACAGGTCGTCGAGTGTCTCCACCAGTACGCCGTTCAGCTCGGTGATCACGTCGTCGGGCTCGAGCACGTCGGCGGCGGGGACGAACGTCTCACACTTCGTGCCCGCATCGTTGGCCTCGAGGCACAGCAGGTAGTCGACGATCGCCGGACCCTCCTTGCGCTCCACCGGGAACCCGGCGGCCTTGAGCGCCACGTAGGTGGCCCGATCCTTCGCGCCGGTCATCTGCCGCTGACCCGACTGCAGCAGCTGCTCCTCGGTCTGGTCGCCGTACTTGTCGGTGTAGCTCATGTACTTCACGGCGGGCGATTGCCGGGTGACCAGCCAGTCGAGGAGCGTGATCTTCGGTTGACGGATGGTGACGAAGTAGATCTCGCCGTCGCTGGGGAACAGCTCGGTGCCCTGCACGTCGAGGCGCGGCTCCACGGCCTCGGCGTCGGCGGGCACGAGCGCGAACTCCACCGCCTGCTGCTCGGTGACGACGCACTCGTTCTGCTCGTCGCGCTCGACACAGCGGTCCTTCTCGACGAACCACTTCGACGGCATGACCGCCACGGCGAGCACGCCGACGATGGCGACGAAGCCGAGCACGGCGAGTGGAATGGCCCACCACCGGTGGCGCGACGAGGGCGCGCTGACGGTGGGAGAACCCCCCGGTACAGTGTCGGATTGCGTGAGTATCACTGAGGTCACCACCGCGGCTGGCTGGATTGCCGGTCTTGCCATTGTGGCGTTGATCGCGACCGGGTGGCGAAAGACTGCCAGAGCCACGGCCGATCCGGCACGCGCCCGTCGACCGCACCGCGCGCCGACCGGCGTGGAGGTCACCACGGTGCAGACCCCCATCCACGCCCCGACGCCCGTGCTGCGCCGCGTGTGGAGCGTGGTGGCCGGCAGCGTGCTCGCCGTCTGGGTGGGCGCCGTGCTCGCCACCGTGCTCGGGTTCGGCATCGCCTGGGCGGTCATCACGCTCACCCAGATGCTGAAGCAATGAGCTGGCGCGACCTGGCAGCAGCGGGCCACGACGGCGACGAGCCGACCGCCCGTGGCGCGCTGCGCGACCCCGATCCCGTGGCCCGCGAACTCGCACTCGGGGCGCTCGCCCGCATGGGCGCGCTCACCGACGACGACCTGGTCACCGCGCTGTACGACACGGCCACCTCGGTGCGCCGTCGTGCCGTGCTGCTCTCGGCCACCCGCGTCGGTGTGCCGCTGCTCCCTGCGTTGCACGACCCCGATCCGGTGGTGGTCGAGGCCGCCGCGTTCGCCGCCGGCGAGCAGCAGCCGCTGGAGCCTCCGGTCGACGACGCGGTCCTCGATCGGCTCGTCGTGCTGGCGACGGAAGCGGCCGACCCATTGGTGCGAGAAGCGGCCGTCGCCGCACTCGGGGCCATCGGCGACGAGCGCGGTCTCCCCGCCATCCTGGCCGGGTGCAACGACAAGCCCGCCATTCGCCGCCGGGCAGTCCTGGCACTCGCCCCGTTCGACGGACCCGAGGTACGCGCCGCTCTGGCGGCGGCGCTGGAGGACCGCGACTGGCAGGTACGCCAGTCGGCGGAGGACATCGCGCCGCACATGGACCCCGAGGCCTGACGCGGTACCAGCGACACAACCTGGCGCACGACGGGCGGACGACAGGAACCGCCCGTACAGTGCACGGGATGCGACGAGTCGTCACCCTCCTGCTCGTCGGCACCGCTCTTCTGTCGGCGTGCAGCGCCGACGACGATGCGAGCGCCGACACCGCCTCCGAGACCACATCGGTCGACACCACCGCCGCCGACACCACCTCGCCCGAGACCACCACCGCCGACACCGACACCACCGACACCACCGACACCACCGATGACGCCGGCGACACCACCGTGCCCGGCGAGGTCGCCCCGCCCGACCCCGCTCGGCCGTTCGAGGTGTTCACGCCGTCGAGCTACGACCCCTCCACGCCGACACCGCTGGTCATCCTGCTGCACGGCTTCGGCGCCAGCGGCGACATCCAGGAGGCGTTCTTCCAGGTCCAGCCGCTCGCCGAGGCGCGCGGCTTCCTCTACGTGCACCCCGACGGCACGACCAACCAGATCGGCAGCCAGTTCTGGAACGCCACCGATGCGTGTTGCGGCTTCCAGAGCGAGGTCGACGACGTGGCGTACCTCACTGCGATCATCGATCAGGTCAGCGCCGAGAAGAACGTCGACCCGAATCGCATCTACGTGATGGGCCATTCGAACGGCGGATTCATGTCGTACCGCATGGCGTGCGAGCTCGCCGGTCGCGTGGCCGCGGTCGCCAGCTTCGCCGGTGCCACGTTCGCCGACGAGGACGACTGCGCACCCTCGGAGCCGGTGAGCGTGCTGCAGGTGCACGGCACCGCCGACGAGACCATCGCCTACGACGGCGGCACCACCCCGATCATCAACGGCACCTACCCGGGCGCGCTCGAGTCCACCGCCATCTGGGCCGCGTACAACGGTTGCGGCACCGACCCGGCAGCGACGGACGCCACGCTCGACCTCCTGCCCGACGTGACCGGCGCCGAGACGTCGGTGCAGTCGTACGGTGACTGCCCCGCCGGCGTGGCCGTCGAGTTGTGGACCATGGAGGGCGGCCCGCACGTGCCGACGCTGAACTTCGCCGACGGGTCGCGCCCGATGGTGGAGGGCATGGTCGACTTCCTGCTCGCCCACCCGAAGGGCTGAGCCGCGGTCAGGGCTCCCAGCTGAGGAAGATGAACGCGGCGAACATCGTGATGTGATGCGTCGCCTGCAGCACGGTGGCGCGACCCGAGCCGAACGTGAGGATGCTGACCACGGCGGTGGCCACGAGCAGCACGATCTCCTTCGGACCGAGGCCGAGTGTGATGGGCCCGTCGAGCCAGATCGACGCGATCGCGATGGCCGGGATGGTGAGGCCGATGCTTGCGAGGGCCGAGCCCAGCGCAAGGTTGATGCTGGTCTGCATCTGACCCCGTGACGCCACACGGAAGGCCGCGAGCGACTCGGGCAGCAGCACCAGCAGGGCGATGATCACACCGACGAACGATTGCGGAGCGCCCGCCCACACCACCGCCTCCTCGATGGACGGGGCGAGCACCTTCGCGAGGCCGATCACTGCGCCGAGACTCACCAGCAGCAGCACGACTCGCAGCCAGATGCCACCGCGCTCGGGCGGGAGCCGTTCATGGTCGGACTCGGGCAGCTCGACGTCGTCGTCGGTGGGGCACAGGAACATCCACCGGAGGCCGACCGTCTGTACGAACACGAACACGCCGTAGAGCACGGTCGCGGCGACCGCGGAGAACGCCAACTGCGACGGCGAGAACGTCGCGCCCCGCGTGCTCGAGGTGAACGACGGCATCACCAGGCTCAGTGCCGCCAACGTCATCAGCGTGCCGAGCAGCGCGTTGGAGCCCTGCTCGCTGAACCGGACCGTGCGCGTGCGCCGTGCGTTGAGCAGCAACGAGACGCCCACCACGCCGTTGCAGACGATCATGATGGCGGCGAACACCGTGTCGCGGGCGAGCGTCGCAGCCTTGTCGCCCTCGCTCACCATGAGCGTGACGATGAGCGCCACTTCCACGACGGTGACGGCCAACGCGAGCACCAGCGTGCCGAACGGCTCACCGACTCGATGCGCGATGGCCTCGGCATGACTCACGGCGACGAGCACGACACCCACGTGCAGCGCGGCGAGCAGCAATGCCACCGGCACCGACGGCGAACGCCCCCAGGCGATCACCATCACGGCAACACCGAGGATGGGCAGGAGGATCGACAGGCGTCGGGTGGCGTCGTGGCGTTCCATCCATCGATTGTACGAGGGATGTCGGGCGAGCACCCCGCGGTGCTCAGCCTTCGTGGGCTAAGCGGCGGGAGTAGGTGACGTCGGCGACCTGGATGGAGTAGTCGGCGTAGAACTCGGCGATGCCGCGCCGCTGCGCGTCGCGATGCTCGGGGTGGTCGCGCCATGCCTCGTGCGACGAGCGATCGGCGAAGGTGACGACCGTGACGCGTTCACCGTCGGCTGCCGCGAACGTCTTCGCATCGACGAAGCCCGGCATCGACTGCGCCAACTCGAGGATCCGCGGCGCCAGTGCGCCGTACTCGTCGGCAGCATCGGCACGCAGCCGATTGCGGAACACGGTGACCACTTCGCTCTTGCCACTCCCCCTTCGTCGTGACCCCACTCCTGCATCGCTGCCCACATCGGGTCGTCGCCCACCGCGTTCAGGCCGGCGATCACCCCGGCTCGGTCGGCCGCCGATCGGTTCTGGCTGAGCTTCGCCTTGCCCTCCAGCCGCTCGACGTGGAACTCGAGGCCGATGATGCCCTTCATCATCTTGGCGATGAACTCGTCGGGCGCGTCGTGCACCGACCACGGCGCCTTCATGTCGGCCTCGTGCTCCTCGGTGAGCATCTCGATCTGCTCGCGCAACCAGTGCGGCTGATCCACCACCCGCACGGTGCCGTGCACGTGCACGCTCACGTAGTTCCACGTCGGCACCACCTGGTGGTGCTCGGCCTTGCTCGGGTACCACGACGGGCTCACGTAGCCGTCGACGAGGTCGAAGATCACCAACGCCGGCACGGCCTCGGCAGCGAGGGCGGCCAGTGGGTTGGCCTTCGAGACGTGGCCCTGCAACAGGCCGCGGCCGTCGCCCAGTCGCTGCACCACCCACGGCAGCAGCGACGCCTCGAACCCCAGGCCGGTCGACACCACCAGGGTGCCGGCGGCGCGACGCTCGACGATGTCGAAGCACTCGTCGGGATCGTCGATGCGGAAGTGGGCCGGCGTGTACACGTCGGTCAATCTGCCACGGCGAACCGCGTGCCGCTCGGCAATTCCGCTCAGTCGTCGAGCGCGCCGCGCAACTGCGCGAGGCACGCAGGCACGACGCGGTACCAGGCCCAGGTGCCGCGCTTCTCGCTGGTGACCAACCCGGCGTCGCGCAACACCTTGAGGTGATGGCTCACCGTGGGCTGCGACCGCCCGGAGGGTTCGATCAGGTCGCACACGCACGCGCCGGCGGTGCCCGCCGAGGTGATCATCGACAGCAGGTGGAGGCGCACCGGGTCGGCCAGTGCGGCGAAGCCCTTCGCCAGTTCGGTGGCGTCGGCGGCGTCGAACTCTGTGCTGCCCACCGTGGCGCAGCACGGCTCGGCGGCCGGTGCGGTGGTTGCGCTGCGACTCGCCATCGCGTCCTCCTTCGGAAATACATTGACAATCATCGATACAGCGGTACGATGCATCCATCGACAATCGTCAATGTATCATCGCACCGCCCGAGAGGAGCACACGATGTCACGAGTGCAACTGGCCCTGAACGTCTCCGACCTCCAGCAGGCCATCACCTTCTACACGAAGCTGTTCGGCACCGAGCCCGCGAAGATCCGCGAGGGGTACGCCAACTTCGCCATCGCCGAGCCGCCGCTGAAGCTGGTGCTCATCGAGAACCCCACCGAAGGCGGGACGCTGAACCACCTCGGCGTGGAGGTGGAGGACACCGCCCTGGTGCACGCGGCCATCACCCGCCTCCAGGCCGAAGGCCTCGCCACCGACGTCGAGGAGCAGACGGAGTGCTGCTTCGCACTGCAGGACAAGGTGTGGGTGCACGGCCCCGACGCCGAACCGTGGGAGGTGTACACCGTGTTGGCCGACGCGCCGTCGATGGCGAAGGTGCCCGCCGACGGCTGCTGCACCCCGTCGGCGGAGGCAGTGCGACTCGGGGCGAAGCCCGCGTCCACCTGCTGCTGATCGGATGACCGCGACACGGCAACTCCAGCAGGGTCGGGCGGTGTGGCGATCGCCCGACCTCGCGCCCGGTGAGTGCGACGTGGTGCTCCGCGCCGAGCACCGCGCGGCACTGGTGCACGCCACCGAGCAGGCGCTCACCGCCGGTGTCACCGTGGCCACCATCGACCGCCGGTCGTTCCCGTTGCCGTCGATGGCCGACGATCTGGCCGACTGGGTGACCGAGCTCGCCACGGGTCGAGGGTTCCTGCTGCTGCACGACTTCCCCATCGACCTCCTCGCCGACGACGCAGCGATCGAGCTCGCGTACGCCGGCCTCGGCACACACTTCGGCCGACCAGTGGGGCAGAACAAGGAAGCCGAACTGCTCACCCACGTACGCGACGAACGGATCCCACCCGACACCGGCAAGGTGCGGCTCTACCGCACCCGCGAACGACAGGACTTCCACACCGACGGCGCCGACATCATCGGTCTGCTCTGCCTGCACACCGCGCTGCGCGGTGGCGAGAGCCGCATCGTCAGCTCCGGCGCCATCTACAACGAGATCCTTCGCTCGCGGCCCGATCTGCTCGAGGCGCTGTACACCACGATGGCGTGGGACCGGCAGGGCGACGTGCCCGCCGGCGAGCTGCCGTACTTCATGCTCGCCCCCATCAACGACCTCGATGGTACGCCGCGCGTGTTCTATCTCGGGTGGTACATCCGCGACGCCCAGGCGCACCCCGAGGTGCCGCGCCTCACCGACGCCCAGCTCGAGGCCATGGCCCTGCTCGAGTCGCTCGCCAACGACCCGTCGTTCCATCTCGAGATGGACTTCCGCCCCGGCGATGTACAACTGCTCAACAACGGTCGCATCCTCCACGCCCGAGAGGCGTACGACGACGCGGAGGATCCGGACGAGCGTCGCCATCTGCTGCGGCTGTGGCTGGCCGCGCACGACTTCGCGAGTGTCGAAGCCGGCCTCCGCGGCGGAGTCGCATGACCGCGCCGGTCGTCGACACGCCGGTGCGGCTCTCCACCCTCGACCGGCTGCTGCCGTTGTGGATCGGCCTCGCGATGGTGGCGGGACTGCTGCTCGGTCGCCTCTTCGACAGCCTCGACGACGCACTCGACCGGGTGAAAGTGGGCACGGTGTCGCTGCCCATCGCACTGGGGCTGTTGCTGATGATGTATCCGGTGCTGGCCAAGGTGAAGTACTCGCGACTCGGCCACGTGGTGGCCGACCGGCGGTCCCTCGCGATGTCGCTGGTGCTGAACTGGGTGGTGGGGCCGGCGGTGATGTTCGCGCTCGCGTGGCTGATGCTGCCCGACCTTCCGGAGTACCGCACCGGCCTCATCATCGTGGGGCTCGCACGGTGCATCGCGATGGTGCTCATCTGGAACGACCTCGCCTGTGGCAACGGCGAGGTCGCCGCTGTGCTGGTCGCGTTGAACTCGCTGTTCCAGATCGTCGCCTTCTCACTGCTCGGCTGGTTCTACCTCGAGTTGCTGCCCGGCTGGCTGGGACTCGACAGCGACGGCATCGAGGTGACCGTCGGCGAGATCGCCGTCTCGGTGCTCGTCTTCCTCGGCATCCCGTTGCTGGCAGGGTTCCTGACGCGCACCATCGGAGAGCGAGCGAAGGGCACCGACTGGTACGAGCAACGGTTCCTCCCGCGACTCGGCCCATTGGCGCTGTACGGCCTGCTGTTCACCATCGTCATCCTGTTCGCGCTGCAGGGCGACCGCATCACCGCACAACCGCTCGACGTGGCTCGCATCGCGCTGCCGCTGCTGGCCTACTTCACGATCATGTGGTTCGGTTCGTTCTTCCTGGGATGGCGAACCGGCCTGCCCTACGACCGCAACGCCGCCATTGCGTTCACCGCGGCAGGCAACAACTTCGAGCTCGCCATCGCCGTGGCCATCGCGGTGTTCGGCGTGTCGTCCGGCCAGGCGTTGGCCGGCGTGGTCGGCCCGCTCATCGAGGTGCCCGTACTGGTCGGCCTGGTGTACGTGTCGCTTCACCTCCGGCGTCGCCTGTACGACTGACACCTTGGCCCGACCGCCCATCGGGGTATACCGTCGGGGGTATGGACACGACACCGGTCACGATCGAGGTGTTCGCCGACATCTGGTGCACCTTCGCCCACGTCGGCCTGCGCATGGCCGACGAGCAGCGCCGTGCCGTCGGCCGCGACGACGTCCACCTGCGCGTGCGTGCCTGGCCCCTCGAATGGGTGAACGGTGTGCCGATGGACCCGCAGAAGGTGGCCGACCACGTGGTCGAACTCCAGGAGCACGTGGCGCCGCACATGTTCAGCCATGTCGACATCGACCACTTCCCCACCTCCACCGTCGACGCCCTCGCGCTCGTCGCCAGGGCGTACCGCGTGTCGGCCGAGCTCGGTGAGACCGCGTCGTTCGCGGTGCGCGACGCACTGTTCGAGGAGGGGCGCGACATCAGCGACCCTGTCGTGCTCGCCGAGATCGGTGATCGCCTGGGTGTGGGCGCACCCGACGACACCGACCGGGCTGCCGTTGCCGACGACTTCGCGGCCGGCTCGGCCATCGGGGTGGTGGGCTCGCCGCACTTCTTCTGCCGCGACGAGAACATGTTCTGCCCGTCGCTGCAGATCACTCGCGG
>Ga0172373_10005648_pt1 | contig 17059 bp, 16 predicted proteins | sample Lak10m_2_FD_114546 | JGI IMG/M metagenome (GOLD analysis project Ga0172373, IMG submission 114546) | Freshwater microbial communities from Kabuno Bay, South-Kivu, Congo - kab_092012_10m | ecosystem: Environmental > Aquatic > Freshwater > Lake | place: Democratic Republic of the Congo...
CGCAACTGGCCGCCGAGCCTGAGGTTCGCCAAAAATATCTGATGGTGTAGGGGCTCGCGCCTACCTGAGCATGTCGGGGGAAATCAGCCCCGGCAGGAACAGCGACACCTGCGGCCAGATGATTACCAGCAGCAGCACGCCCAACATGGGTAGCAGCATGATGGTCACGTCTTTCAGCACGTCACGCATGCGCACGTTCACGATGGCGCAGGAAATCATGAGGCAGAGCCCGTAGGGAGGTGTAACCAGCCCAAACGCGAGCGACACGATGCCTATCATGGCGAAGTGCACCGGGTCCATGCCTACCGACTTGGCGAGCGGCTGCAGGATGGCGCCCACAATGATGATGGCGGGGATAGCGTCCAGAAAACAACCCACCACCAGAAACACCAGCGCGATGAAAAGCCCAGCGCCAATCGGCCCCATGCCCCAGCTGAGGATGTTGGCAAGCAGCGATTGCGGAATCTGGTAGTAGGCCATGATCCAGCCGAAGGCGCTCGCTGTACCGACGCAGAAGAGCGTGACGCCAGCCAGGCGTCCGGTGTCGAGCAGGGCGCTGTAGAGGCCCTTCAGGTTCATTTCGCGATACACCAGCACCGACAGCACCGCCGCGTAGATGACCGCCACTGCAGCCGACTCGGTGGCGGTAAACCAGCCAAAGATTTTTCCGCCGATGATGATGACCGGGGTCATGAGCGCGGGGATGGAGACCAGGAAGGCTTTCAGCATTTCGCCCATGCTGGAGGCGGCATAGGTGGGATAGCCGCGTCGCACCGCATAAAAATGCACGGTGGCCATCTGAACCAGGCCGATCAAAAGGCCGGGGATGATGCCCGCGAGAAACAGTGCGCCAATTGACGTGGTGAGAACGCCGCCCCAGACAATCATCAGGATGGACGGCGGAATGATGACTGCCATCACTGCGGAGACCGCCGTGATGGCGACCGAAAAGCTGATGTCGTAGCCTTCCTTCACCTGCGCTTCGATGAAGATCTTGCCCTGGCTGGCCGCGTCGGCGGTGGAGGAGCCCGAGATGCCGGCGAAAAAAATCGAGAGCACCACATTGACCTGAGCGAGGCTGCCAGGCATTCGCCCGACCAGCGCTCGCGACAGTCGCACCAGTCGGTCCGTGATGCCGCCTATATTCATCAGGTTGGCAGTCAGCAGAAAGAATGGCACCGCCAGCAGAATGAACGAGTTGTAGGCGTTGAAGGTTTCCTGCACCAGCAGCATGAGCGAGAGCTGTGGCTCGAGTGCGAGCATGGGGATACAGGCAAGGCCCAGCGCGACTGCAACCGGCACCCTCAGGGCAAGCAGCAGAAAAAACGCGCTAAAGAGCAGCGCCGCGGCCTGCCCCGGCGAGAATAGAAGCTGACCCATGGTTTAGTTCCCGGCGTGTTCGGCCGATCGAAGAACACGCAGCATGTCGATCATGTGCTCGCCCTGGAACAACAGCCAAGTGAGACCCAGAAGCGGCCAGGCCATGTGAATGGTCCACAGAGGGAGCTCGGCGAGCTCCGAGATGCGATATATGGCGAACTCGGTGAACTCCCAGCCGCCATACAAAAAGACGCCAGCGAACACCAGAATGCCCAGGCCCGACAGCAGTTCCACGCCCGCATTGGCGCGGGGGGAGAGCGTGGGCCAGACATCCACCACAAAATGCGTGCGCTCTCGCATACCCACCATGGCGCCTATCATCACTGTCCAGATAAACATCAGCCGGGCCAGCTCTTCAGTCCAGATGTAGCTGGGGATCAGTTCGGTGTGTCGGGACAGGATTTGCAGCGAAACAGGCAGGAGCAGCGTCACCAGCGCAATCACCATCAGCGCGCAGAGCACGCGGTACCAGGCGTCGGCGAAGCGACGCCAGAGACCGCGTGCCGCCCGGGGGGCGTCGGTCATGAGCGGCAACCGGTTCAGGCTGCGTTGATCTTTTCGAAGACCGCCTGCGCGTCGATCTCCTTGGCGTAGGCGGCCATGACGGGGTCGACCAGCTTTTTCATGCCCGCTCGATCATTGAAGGTGACTCGCTTCAGCCTGCCCGCCTTCTCCAGCGTTTCCAGCCGCTGACCGTCGCTGCCCGATTCGAGCTCTCCGCCATACAGACCCGCTTCTTTACCAGCACGCATGACGGCGTCCTGCAAACCCTTGGGCAGGCGCTGGAAGGTTTTGACCGAAAAGCAGAGCGGCCGGATGGTGATGGCGTGCTGCGTCATGTTGAGTTGCGGTGCCACCTCGAAGAACTTCATCTGCTCAACGCCGGCCGCTTCGTTTTCGCCTGCCTGGATGACGCCATTCTGGATGGCGTTATAAACCTCGTTATAGGCAATCACGGTGGGCGCCATGCCCGCGGCCGCAAAGGTTTTGCTCCAGATCGGTGCGCCCTGCACGCGAACCTTGAGGCCTTTCATTTCGGCCAGGTTACTCACCACCTTGTTGGCGAAAATGTTTCGCACGCCGCCGCCACCGTAGCCAATCAGCATGACGCCCGCGCGTTTGGCGATGTCGTCGGCAATGGGCTTGAACAAATCCTGATCAATCACTTTCTTCCAGTGGGGAAGGTCGCGAAAGAGGAAGGGCGCGTCGATGAACGGCGCCGCCTTCGAGAAGGTGGACATGTGCGCGGGCGAGGCCACGGCGAAGTCAACCGCCTTGCCGGCGGCCATGTACTCGACGTACTGCTTCTCAAGCCCCAGAGAGCTGTTCTTGTGAATGACGAAATTGACGGGCTGATCGTAGTATTTCTTGATCAGGTCGGCGAAGCGCTGCATCGCCATGGTGTAGGGGTGCTCGTCATTGAACTGCGAGGCGCCGTTCAGCGTGATCGCCTGGGCCTGAGCGCGGCCGATGATGCCAAAGCTGGATACTGCGGCGGCGGCGCCTGCCGCGCCGACGAAGGCTCTGCGTTGCATGTTGGTCTCCTGATGTGTTCTTTTATGTGTCCGGGGCGGGTTAGCCTGACGGATCGCGATGAGTGTAGCCGCTTGAGGCGCCGCGGTCGAGGCCAAAAGAGGCAATGGCCGAGGCCGGTCAGCCAGCCGCGGCCTTTGCCCTGGCTGCCTGCCGGTGGCCTCAGCGCGGGTGGCCTCCCCGAGTGTTTTCCCATGAGCAGTAGATGCCGCCCTGAAGCTCGCGGGCGATGGGATCGCGGTCATTGGCGTGTTCAGTGACACGCCCGCGCCAGTCGTCAGCGCTGTCCTGGGGTTGGTATCCGATCCGGCGCTGGGCCTCGTCAGGCCACCAGCCCTCGCGGTTTCGCGAAGCGCCAAACACGATCTCGAAGTGAACATCGGCCTCGATCGAGCGCTCGATCAGGTGGGCCAGATCGCGATGGCTAATCCAGGTGGACAAATGTCGCAGCTCTCCGGGCTCGTCGGGCGAGCGCGCTGTGCCGATTCGCAGACACACTGCGGTCAGGCCGAACTTGTCTGCGTAGTAGCTGGCCAGCGCCTCGCCGAAGGCTTTGGAGACGCCGTAGCGGGTGTCGGGGCGAACGGGCTCGGCGCCGGTGAGCGGGGTTCTTCGAGGATAAAAGCCAATCGCATGGTTGGACGATGCAAACACGATTCGCCGCACGCCCGCGAGTCGCGCCGCCTCGAAGGTCTGATAGCAGCCCTCGATATTGGAGTCGCGAATGTCAGCCCAGGGCGCTTCGGTGGAAATGCCGCCCAAATGGACCACCGCATCCACCCCCTGCATGGCGCGCTGCATGGTCTCGTGGTCTGTGAGGTCGCAGCGAACCACGGTTTCGCCCGGGCCCGCGGCAGCCATCTCGGCCCGATCAACGAGCACCAACGCCCATTGTCCCCGCCAGCGGGCGCGCAGCATCTGCCCGATCAGGCCAGCCGCTCCAGTGATCATCACTTTTCTCATTGTCCTGTCTCCGTGAAATGGGTCTGGGTGCATCAGTTTGAGCATCGTACATGGGCTGGTGTATCGTCCGCACGCCGTCCCCTCATGAGGAGCGTGTCGACATGTGGCAGCCCAGCACCCGTTATCCGGATCCGGCGATTGAGGTCCTCGATCCGTCTTTTGAACAGTACCGGTTGTTCAGCGCAGCGGTCGAGCGACTGGCTACCGGGTTTCGATGGGCCGAGGGGCCGGTGTGGTTTGGCGATGGGCGGTATCTGCTCTGGAGCGACCTGCCGAACAACCGTGTGATGAAGTGGGAAGAATCGAACGGTTCTGTTTCGGTATTTCGCGGGCCTTCGAATTTTGCCAATGGCAACACCCGCGACCGGCAGGGGCGCCTGGTGTCCTGCGAGCATGGTGGCCGTCGGGTGATCCGCACCGAATACGATGGCTCCATCACCGTGCTGGCCGACCGGTATCAGGGCAAGCGCCTGAATTCGCCTAACGATGTGCTGGTCAAGTCTGACGGATCGGTCTGGTTTACCGACCCCCCTTTCGGCATTCTGGGGAACTATGAGGGGCATCGCGCAGAACCCGAGTTGCCGCAGAACGTCTATCGAATCGACCCGGTGAGCGGCGAGGTTCAGGCGGTGGCAGAGGACATCCGCGGCCCCAACGGGCTGGCGTTTTCGCCCGACGAACGCATTCTTTACGTGGTGGAGTCACGGGCCCGCCCCAATCGCCTGATCCTCGCATTTGATGTGAGTGCCGATGGCCGCGCCTTGTCGGGCAAGCGCACATTCATCGATGCCGGCCCCGGCACGCCCGATGGTTTCCGTCTGGATGTGCATGGCAACCTGTGGTGCGGTTGGGGCATGGGCCGCGAGGATCTCGATGGCGTTCACGTGTTTTCGCCCGAGGGTCGGCTGATCGGGCGGATCCGCCTGCCCGAGCGCTGCGCCAATGTGTGCTTTGGCGGCCCGGCCCGCAACCGCCTGTTCATGGCTGCGAGCCAGTCGCTCTACGCCCTTTATGTCAATACCCAGGGCGTGGCGGGCGGCTGACTGCCCGCTCTGCTGCCCCCTCGTTAAAATCCTGTCTTTCCCTCGAGGCCCAAGCCATGGAACTCTCCGACAAATCCAGCCGTCAGCTGTTTGCCGAACTCAAGAAAACCAACACCCGCAAGCGCTTCGGCTTTGGCCGCAAGCCCGCGCTCATCAATGTGGATTTGCAGAAGGCCTACACCTGTGTAGGCGAGTTCGCCACCGCCTACGAAACCGATCCCAAACAGCTTCATTATGTGAACGAGCTGGCTGCTGCGTTTCGCGAGCGCGGCTTTCCAGTGGTCTGGACCTACGTCGCCTACATGGACTCAGGCGAAGACTGCGGTATCTGGGGCACGCGCAGCAACACGCCGGATTCGCTTCAGAACATCAAGGTGGGCAGCCGCCGCTCCGAGTTTGACGACCGACTGCAGATCGATCACCAGCGCGACATCATCGTGAACAAGCGCATGGCGTCGGCGTTCTTCGAAACCAACCTGGGCTCGGTATTCAATTTTCACGGTGTCGATACCGTGGTGGTGACCGGTGGCTCCACATCTGGCTGCGTGCGTGCCACGGTGGTGGATAGTCTGTCCCGCAGCTACCGCACCATTGTTCCCGAGGAGTGTGTGGCCGACAAACACGAAGGACCGCACTTCGCCAATCTCTACGATATGGCGATCAAATACGCCGATGTGCTCTCGGTTGCCGAGACCCTCGAGCAATTGAAGCGCGTGGGCGCGTAAGCGGAGAGATGCCGTGAAAGCCGATCCTGGTTTCTATGATCATCTGCCGTACGCCGGCCGGCCCAAGATCCGCTGGCCAGGCGATGCCCGCGTGGCGTTCTGGGTAGCGCCCAACATCGAGTTCTATGAGCTCTACCCCGAGCGCAATCCCTCGCGTGCAGCGTGGGCGCGGCCTGCTCCGGACGTGCTGAACTATGCCTATCGGGATTACGGTAATCGCGCCGGCTTCTGGCGCATGTTCGACGCCATGAACCGGTGCGGCATGCGCGGCAGCGTATCGTTGAACGTGGCCATGTGCGAGCACCACCCGGAGGTCATTCAGGCCTGCGCCGATCGGGGCTGGGAGTTCTACTCTCATGGCACCTACAACACGCGCTATCTGTTCGGCCTGAATGAGGCGCAGGAGCGGGCGGTCATCCAGGACTCGATTGACACCATCCGGAAATACACCGGGCAGAAGCTTGATGGCTGGCTTGCGCCGGCCCTAACCTATACCGACAACACCATGGACCTGATCGCCGACATGGGCCTCTCCTATGTCTGCGACCTTTTCCATGATGATCAACCCGGTCCGGTGAAGGTGAAAAAGGGGCGTCTTACCAGCATCCCGTACTCGCTCGAGATGAACGACGTGATTGTCTACAACGTGAATCTGGTGTCGCCGCGCCGCTATGGCGACATCCTGAAGCGTCAGTTCGATCGGCTTTATCGCGAGGGTGAGGAGTCTGGAACCGTGATGTGCATTCCGCTCCATCCCTACCTGGTGGGCCAGCCTTACCGCATGGCCGCGTTCGAGGAGGCGCTTGACTACATCACGCGTCACGACAAGGTGTGGCTCGCAACCGGCCGCGAGATTGCGCAGTACTTCAACGAGCACTACTACGATGCTTTCGCTGCGGCCGGTCAGCCGATTGGAGCCCTGTGATGAGCATGCCCGATTCCTATCTGCAGTACCCCATGCGCCGCTACGGCATGGATCACGAGCTCTATTCCTGGTCACCGCTGCCGCAGCGTCAGCCGGTGACGTGGCCAGGGGGCGCCCGGATCGCGCTCTGGATCACGGTTGCGCTCGAGTGGTTTCCGCTCAACATGAAGGGTGTGCCGTTCAAGCCGCCGGGTGCCATGGTCACGGCGTATCCCGATCTGCGTCACTACACGCTTCGCGACTATGGTAACCGGGTGGGCGTCTATCGGGTGGCGAAGGCGCTGGCGCAGCACGGCATTCCGGCCACGGCGGCGGTGAATGCAGCGGTGGCCGCGCGCTATCCGGCGCTGATCGGTCACTGTGGTGACTGGGGCTGGGAGGTGATTGCCAACGGCCTCGACATGGATCACCTTCACCACGCCGGGCTGTCGCGCGAGGATGAACACCAGCTGGTGGCGCGCACGCTGGAAACGCTCAGGCAGGCCTCGGGTCAGCCGGTGCGGGGCTGGTTGTCGCCCGCCAAGTCACAGTCGCCTGCCACCCTCGAGTTGCTGGCCGAGGCGGGTCTCGACTACTGCTGCGACTGGGTGAACGACGACATGCCCTACCGCATGCAGGCTGCTGGCCGCGAGCTGATCGCCATGCCTCATCCCTGCGATGTGGACGACTACACCATCCTCATCAACAACCATCACACCGAAGACGATTTTCGTGATGCCTTGATCGATCAGTTTGATCTGCTCTACAGAGAGACCGATAGCCAGGGCGGACGGGTGATGGCGGTATCGCTCCATCCCTGGGTGATTGGGCAGCCCTACCGGATCGGTGCGCTCGAGGAGGCGCTTGCGCACATCATGCGGCACAAGGGGGTCTGGCCTGCCACAGGCAGCCAGATTCTTGATGCGTGGCGGGCCTAGTCGGGCTAAGCGCTCATGACAGACGGACAGACCCCCGCCGCCGACAGCTTCCGTGGAATCTGGCCCGCGCTGTCAACGCCGCTCGAGCACGATCTGCGAATCAATCACCGGAAATTCGCAAGCCATTCGCTAGGCCTGCTCGAAAGCGGGTGCGCGGGTATTACCCCGTTTGGAACCACCGGCGAGGGGCCGTCTTTTTCGGTGGCTGAGCGAATTGAAGCGCTTGATCAGCTGATCTCAGCCGGTGTGCCTGCGGAGCGCATGATCGTTTCGGCCCTCTGTTCAGCTTTACCTGACGCGCTGGCGCTCACGCGCCATGCGCTGGAGCGGGGCGCGCATGGCGTGATGATGCTTCCGCCCTTTTTCTTCAAGGCAGTGAGCGATCAGGCGGTGATTGATGCCTACTCGCAAACGATCACTGCAGTGGGGGGTGAAGACTGGCGTTTGTATCTTTATCACATTCCGCAGGTTGCCCAGGTTTCGCTCTCGCATGCGGCGATCACGGAGTTGCTCGCCCGGCACGGCAAGGTGATTCGCGGCATCAAGGATAGCGGTTGCGATCGCGACTTCTCGGTGTCGCTGGCCCATGCCTTCATGCCGCGTATCACCGTCTACGTGGGTAACGAGCCCGATCTGCGGGTAATGGGGCGCCTGGGTAGCACCGGCGCCATCAGCGGGCTGGCCAATCTTGCCCCACGGGGCGTACATCAACTGGTCATGGCGCCTGATGCGCCGGAAACCGATCGCGCGGAGGGCCCCACCCTCGCGCTCCTGCGGATTCTTCAGCGGTTTTCGCTTCTTGCCGCCTTCAAGGCAGCGCTTGCTGTGCGCGAGAATGACCCTGCATGGCTACGCGTGCGCCCCACGCTCCAGGCGCTGTCGGGCGCCGAAGTACGCGATCTCGAGTCGGCGATGAAGTCGGCAGGCGTGCTCCGAAACGACCTCTGACGGTCGTTTCGGCGGCACGCGCAGGCGACTTCAGGCTGCAGCCGGCGCCAACCCCGCCTGGCGAGCTGCCCGCCAGTTGTCCAGGCTCCAGGCGCCGCCACCCAGAGAGGCCATCATCATCAGCCCGCCCACGATGGCCATGTTTTTCCAGAACATGAGGTGCTGAACCATTTGCTGGGCTTCAGGAACCGCCCAGAACTGATGGAAAAACATGGTGGCGATGAAGGTGAACGCGGCGAGCACGCCAGCCACCTTGCGGGTCTGCCAGCCGAGCAGCAGGGCGATACCCAGTGGAATTTCCACGCCAATGGCGATCACCGCTGCGAGTTGCGGTTGCGGCAAGCCCGCTGCAGCGATGTAGTTGACGACACCGGGGTAACCGAACAGCTTGGTGAAACCAGCGGGGATGAACAGCGCCGCGATCAGGACGCGACCCACCAGCGAGAAGATCGGGTTGTGTTCAGGCTTCATTGAGGAGGCTCCAGGGTGATGATGGTGATCCTCCGGTTGCGCCTATGGTTGGCGCTTTAAGCTGACGCTTTCCGCAAGTTTACCTGCTTGCCGGCTCCGAGCACCAGTACGCCAGGGTATCGGTGAGCGAGTATTGGCTCGAAAAGCCCAATTGCTCGCGCGCTGCGCGCACGTCGGAGGGGGCCGGGCGTCTATGGGGGAATCCCGCAAAGCCGGTGGAAGGTTCAACGGGGAGTTCGACCGAAAGGGTCGGGAACACCTGACGCATGGCCGCAACGAATCCGGACATCGTGACCCAGTCGCCGGTTGCCACGTTGAACACCCGCTGGGTGGGCGCTTCGGCTCTGAGGGCGCAAACGTTGGCCCGAGCGCAGTCGCGTGCGTCGACAAATTCTTCTCGCCCGCCCCACATCAGATAGGGGTCGTCGAGTTTCAGCGTGCGCCTCTCAAGGGCAGACTGCGCGAGGGTGTGCATCAGGCGGCCCGGGACGCTGTTGGGTGGCAAAGCCAGGTGACCGCCCAGAACCGCGGCGTAGCGCAGGCTGACCGCATCGACCCCATACAGCGTGTGATAGACCCCCGCCAGATGCTCGCCCGTGAGTTTGGTGACCGCGTAGATGCTGGCTGGCTGCTCACTTTGCATTCGCATGGGGGCGTCTTCGGGCAGGGGTTCGGGACCCAGGCTGCCAAAGCAGTTGTAGCCGACGGTGCTGGAGCTTGCGAGCACCACGCGTCCGAGGCCCAATCGGCGAGCGCAGTCGAGCAGGTTGGCTGCCCCCATCACATTGACCCGTATGCCTTCGAGCGGATTGGCCCGGATGGCGGTCGACATGAGGGCTGCGGTGTGAATGACGCGGGTGACCCGGTGCGTCCTGATGAGCGACTCCAGCGAGGCGAGGTCAGATACATCACAGGCGGCGGGCGTGACCGAACCCGGGCCGCTGAGTGCACTCACATACGGTTGGCGTAGATCGGCCAGCACGACGTGCTCGCCGCTTTCAACCATCAGTTGGGTGGTCAGGGTTCCAATCAGGCCCGCGCCCGTGACCAGGGTGCTTCCGGGATCAGCCATGTCAAGTCCTTGCGTTTGAACCTCAGGTCTCAAAGCCATCCAGCTCGTTTGAATCGCCAGTACAAGACGCTGGTGACGACCACAATGGCACCCAGCGCAAGAGGGTAGCCCCACCGCCAGTGCAACTCAGGCATGGCGTCGAAATTCATTCCCCAGATCCCCGCCATGGCAGTGGGGACGGCAAAGATGGCCGCCCAGGCTGCAAGTTTCTTGGTGGTGTCGGTTTCCTCGATTGTGACCATTGCGAGGGTTACCTGGAGCGCGGTGCCTATCGTTTCGCGAATTGCTTCGGTGGCGGACAGAATGCGAGCAAGGTGGTCGTGCACGTCGCGGAAGTAGTCGCTGACGGGCACGCAGACCGCTGGCGCCCGGCTCCCATGCAGGCGCGCGGTTTCCTCGATAAGCGGCGCGACCGCGTGCCTGAGCTGCGCGGCACGCTGCTTGAGATGGTAGAGCTGCTGGATGCTCTGACGAGCCGAGCCGCGCTCGAAGATCTGGTTTTCAACCTCTTCCAGTTCGGTTTCGATCGCATCCAGAATCGGGAAATAGCGATCCACTACGGCATCCAGTAGCGCGTAAAGCACATAGCCCGGGCCGTGGCGCAGCAGATGCGGCTCACGTTCGCTTCGGGCTCTCACACCCAGAAAGTCGCGGTTGCTGCGGCTGCGCACCGACAACACGAAATTGGGCCCGACGAACACTGCCACCTCGCCCTCCAGCGTCTCGTGGTCCGGCCCCGTCTCAAGAAGGTGCATGACCAGAAAAAGGATCTCGCCATAAGCCTCGAGTTTGGGGCGCTGGTGACCCTTGCGAGCGTCTTCCACCGCCAGTTCGTGCAGGCCGAACGCCTGCTGCATGCGGTGAAGTTCTTCGTGGTCTGGGTCGCGCAGGGCCACCCACACCAGGCAGCCGGGGCGCGCGAGCCAGTCGGCGATCTCGCCCGGGTCGATATCGGCGAGCTTGTGCCCCTGCTGGTAGACAACGCAGTTGATCAGCATGGTGGGCGGCGAATCTGGCGCTGGTACACCGCGAGCCCGATGCGCGCGGCTGCCTTCAGGCCTGGGGTTTCGGAATCACGCTGACATGCGCGGCCACCACTCGCCAGCCCTCGGGCGTACGGACCCAGGTCTGGCTCTGCCGGCCGACCTTGCCTGGGTCGCCTCGCTGGAACTCGGTCATGGCGGTAGCGAAATCGGTTCCGTAAGTAGTGATGACCGTGTTGGCAAGCGTGCGCGCGAGGCCGGTTGCCGGGCGGGCGTTGCGGAAAGCGCGGATCTGCTCAATCCCGATCAGGTTTTCTGCCGCGCCATAGCGGATGGTGAGCGGCGAATTCCAGAAAAGTTCGTCCAGCACGTCAACGCGATTGTTGACCAGTGCGTCTTCGTAGCGGGCGAATACGGCCTGCACTTCGGCAAGAATGTCGGGGCGGTTGATGTCCAATGGAGATCTCCAGGCGGGGAAGCTGTGACTTTACACAAGCGCTCATCCCCGCGCTGAAGCAGGGCACACTGGCACGCCCCGCGCGGTCTGGTTATAGTCGCTTCGAACAACGACTTTTCGCATGACTGACCGCACCGCCACTGTCCGCTTTGTCCTCGACGGCAAGACCGTAGAGATTCACAACCCGCCCCCGACCGAGTCGCTGCTCCAGTGCCTGAGAGACCGGCTCGGAAGGCATGGTGTCAAGGAAGGCTGCGCGGAAGGCGACTGCGGGGCATGTACCGTGGTGCTGGGCGAGTCCCGGGGTGACCACACTGATTACCGCGCCGTCAATGCCTGTATCCGGATGCTGCCGACCGTCGACGGGCGAGAGGTGGTCACTGCCGAGAGTCTGAGCGCGCCCAACCAAGCCCTCCACCCGGTGCAGCAGGCGCTGGTCGATTGCCACGCCTCGCAGTGCGGCTTCTGCACGCCCGGGTTCGTGATGTCGCTGTTCGGACTCTGGCTGGGCCGACCCGATGCTGATCGCGACGCGGTGCTCAATGCGCTCTCGGGCAATCTCTGCCGATGTACGGGCTACCGCCCCATCATCGACGCGGGGCTTGCGATGGGCCAGCTTCCCGAGCCGGCCGGTCAGTGGAGCCGCGCTGACGCCCAGTCGCCAGAGCGGCGCGCGCGGCTGAACGCAATCGCCAGAGGCGATGCGCTTCAGATCGACGCGGGCGCGGGCTTCACGGCCCCCCGAACCGTCAACGAGCTCGCCCAGGTGCTGGAAGCGCAGCCGCAGTCGCTGGTGTTGGCGGGTGGCACCGACGTGGGGCTCTGGGTGACCAAGCATTTGCGTGATCTGCCGCATGTGGTTTACCTGGGTGAGGTCGCCGAACTTCGCAGCATCACCCGTGACCCAGCGGGCGGTCGGGTGATTGGCGCGGCCGTCCCGCTCACCGAGGCGTTTGCAGAGCTGCTTGCCGATTGGCCTGAGTTGCAGGAGCTCGCACAGCGCTTCGCTTCGCCCCCGGTGTGCAACGCCGGAACACTCTGCGGCAATATCGCCAACGGGTCGCCTATTGGCGATTCCATGCCGGTGCTGCTTGCGCTGGGTGCGGAACTCGATTTGCGTCGCGGTGCTCGCCAACGCCGTCTGCCCCTCGATCAGTTTTATCTTGGATATCGGAAAACCGCCCTCGAGCCCGGTGAATTCGTGGCTGCGGTTCGTGTGCCCGCCCGAGGGCCGGGTGAGCAGCTTTCGGCCTGGAAGGTCTCGAAACGCTACGATCAGGACATCTCGGCGGTGTGCCTGGCCGTCTGGTTTCGTGAGAACAGTGTCGGCATCGAGCAGGCCCGAATTGGCGTCGGTGGCATGGCCGCCATCCCCAGGCGCGCTGGCAAGGCCGAGTTGGCACTCGCGGGTCGCGCGCTCGATGCCCCGACCATCGAACGCGCCATCCACGCACTGAGCGATGATTTTTCGCCGATGAGCGATATGCGGGCGAGTAGCGCTTATCGCACTCAGGTCGCCGGCAACCTGTTGCGGCGCCTGCTGCACCAGCGTGAGCAGCCTGGTGTTCCGATACGCGTGGAACAGGTGAGCGCTTCATGAGTGGCCCGGCCGCCATTGCGCCCGCCGACGACTCGCTGGTTGGCGACTCCCTCCCGCATGAAAGTGCCCGACTGCATGTCACTGGTCGCGCCCGTTATCTTGATGACATCGATCTGCCAGCGGGTACGCTTCACGCGGCGCTCGGCATCAGTCCGGTGGCGCACGGTCGGCTGCTCGATCTTGACCTGACGGCCGTACGCCAGTCCGAGGGCGTGGTGGCGGTGATCACCGCTACCGACCTGCCTGGCGCCAACCAATGTGGCCCGGTCCTCGATGACGATCCCATCCTCGCGCAGGGCGAGCTGGTGTATGCGGGGCAGCCGGTGTTTGCGGTGCTGGCGACCTCGCATGATCTGGCGCGGCGCGCTGCGCGCAAAGCGCGGTGGAATATCGAGCCGCTGCCTGCCATCCTCGACATTCGCACTGCGCTGGCTGAAAAGAGTTTCGTGCTCCCGACCCAGACGCTGGTTCGCGGTGAACCGCAGGCGGTCCTTGAGCAGTGTGCGTTCCGGCGGTCCGGCAGCGTTGCGATCGGCGGTCAGGATCACTTCTATCTTGAGGGCCAGATTGCCGCGGCGCTGCCGCAGGACGATGGCGCCATGCTGGTGCATAGCTCCACGCAGCATCCCAGCGAGGTCCAGCATCTGGTGGCACATGCCCTTGGCCGTGCCTCGCATGATGTCACCGTGCAGTGCCGCCGCATGGGTGGCGGGTTTGGCGGCAAGGAAAGCCAGCCGGCGCTGATTGCCTGCGTGGCGGCCGTGCTCGCTGCGCGCACCGGGCGGCCCGTGAAGCTGCGCCTCGATCGCGACGATGACATGCTGATCACCGGCAAGCGTCACGACTTCATCGCCGAGTGGGAAGTGGGGTTCGGGCAGGACGGGCAGATTCGCGCGCTCCGAATCATGCTCGCGTCCCGCTGTGGCCATTCAGCCGATTTGTCCGGGCCGGTGAACGACCGGGCGATCTGCCATGTGGACAACGCGTATTTTCTCGAGCACGTGGAAATCGTCTCGCACCGCTGCCGAACCCACACGGTGTCCAATACCGCGTTCCGCGGATTTGGCGGACCGCAGGGCATGATGGCGATTGAAGCGGTCATCGATGATGTGGCGCGTTTTCTGGGGCGCGACCCGCTCGATGTCCGACGCCTCAATTTTTATGGCACGGGCGAACGCCACGTCACGCCCTATCTGATGGAGGTGGAGGACAACATCCTGCCGCTTCTCGCTGACCGACTGGAGTCGAGCAGCCGTTATCGCGAGCGGCGCGAGGAGATTGCCCGCTTCAACGCATCCAGCCCGGTGATTCGCCGCGGCATTGCCATGACGCCAGTGAAATTCGGCATTTCCTTCAACGCGCAGATGTTCAACCAGGCCGGCGCGCTGGTGCATGTCTACAACGACGGTTCGGTGATGCTCAATCACGGCGGCACCGAGATGGGGCAGGGGCTGCACACCAAGGTGATGCAGGTGGTGGCCGACGTATTCAGCCTGCCGCTTTCGGCGGTTCGAATCAGTGCGACCGATACCTCCAAGGTGCCCAACACCTCGGCTACGGCGGCATCGTCCGGGAGCGATCTCAACGGCAAGGCGGCCGAGGCTGCGGCGCTCACGATACGCGAGCGGCTCATCGAATTTGCGGCGAACCGTTATCAGGTGCCCGCGGAAACGGTGCGGTTTGAAAAGGGGCAGGTGCTGCTGGGCGAAGGTCGGCAGATGGCGTTTGCGCAGCTGGTGCGCGCGGCCTATGTTGCGCGAATTTCGCTGTCGTCCACCGGCTTTTATCGAACCCCGAAAATCCACTGGGATGCCAGGACCCTGACCGGTCGACCGTTTTTTTACTTTGCCTATGGCATGGCGGTGGCCGAGGTGGCGGTTGATACCCTCACCGGAGAGACTCGCGTACTGCGGGTTGACGTGCTTCACGATGTTGGAAAGTCACTCAATCCGGCACTCGATATCGGTCAGATCGAGGGTGGACTGTTGCAGGGCATCGGTTGGCTCACCGCGGAAGAGCTCTGGTGGAACCACGCGGGCGAACTGAAAACCCATGCGCCGTCCACTTACAAGATCCCAAGCGCCCGCGACTGGCCTGTCGATGCACGCATCAGTCTGCTTGATGGCGTGCCTAATCGCGAGGACACCATTCATCGATCCAAGGCGGTCGGCGAGCCGCCACTCATGCTGGCCATTTCGGTGTTCCATGCCCTGCGCGATGCCGTTGCGGGGTGTCTGCCGGCAGGTGACTACCCAGTGCTTGATGCGCCCGCCACGCCGGAAGCGCTGCTGCGCGCGCTCGCGGCCGCTTCGAAGTGACTGACTGGGTCGAAGCGCTTCGCTCGCGATTGCGAGAGCAGTCAGCGGTGGTGCGGGTGACGGTTGCGCAGGCGCGTGGGTCGACTCCCCGGGAGGCCGGTGCGGTCATGCTGGTCGATGCGGGCCGCCCCTTTGGCACCATTGGTGGCGGCGAGCTTGAGTGGCGTGCCGAGAGGCTGGCGCGGCAGATGCTTGAGGACCCGCATTCGCGGGTGCAGATCGAGCGCTGGCCGCTGGGGCCGGAACTCGGACAGTGCTGCGGCGGGTCAGTGACGCTCTGGTTCGAGCGTCTGGACGCAGGCGATCTGGATTTCCTTGATTTGCTCGCGGCGCGACGGCGTCGCGGTGAAACCGGCTGGTTGCTGAGCCGTATCGATCCCCTAGCCGAAGCTGGCCCATCGCAGGCCCGGCCCGAGCGACAGTGGTTAAGTAAGCCGCCGCCTTCGGTGGATGCGGCAAGCCTCCTCGAATGCTTTCCGCAGCCCGCCCCCCCAGTCTGGCTGTTTGGGGCGGGGCACGTTGGTCAGGCGCTCGCGGGGGTCCTCGAGACACTGCCGTTTTCACTCACGGTGGTGGATAGCCGGGATGCAGCCCTCGCTGCCCTGCCGGTGGGCCGTGCGCGCCTCGTTCGGGCCGCTGATCCAGCGCAGGCGGTGGCACAGATTCCGGCGGGTGCGAGGGTTGCGGTGATGACCCACAGCCATGAGATTGACTACGCCATTTGCCGGGCGGCGCTTGAGCGAAGCGATCTGGCCTGGATCGGCCTGATTGGTTCGGAAACCAAGGCCACCTGCTTCCGATTGAGGTTGGGCCGCGAGGGGCTCAGCGACGAGCGAATTGCTGCCCTGGTATCGCCCATCGGGGTAGGGGGCATTCGCAGCAAGCTGCCGGCGGTGATTGCGGTGGCGGTCGCCGCGCAGCTTCTGCAATAGCGTCAGTTCCCTCCGCATCAAGCCCCGCAGCACGGCGAGTGTCCTGATGCCCGCCAAGGCCGTCATTGCGCGGCCGGCCGGCAGCCGGCATCATCCAGCCAGCAAACGGGGTCAACCGAATCCCGCCACCAGGAGACTCGCCATGATTCGAGCCGCAACAACGCTGGCCTTGACGGTCATGCTGGCCGTGCCTGTCCTGTCGTGGGCGCAAGCCGCCGGCGCACAGGCGTGGCCGAGCCGACCGATTCGGCTGGTCTCGCCTTTTCCGCCGGGCGGTACCACCGACCAGATTGCGCGCCTGGTGCAGCCTGCGCTGTCTCAATCGCTGGGCGTGCCGGTGGTGGTTGAGAATCGCTCCGGTGGGAATGGCTCGATTGGCACGGGTATGGTGGCCAAGGCCCCGCCCAATGGCAACACATTCGTGGTCGTGTTCGACACTCACGGAACCAATCCCAGTCTGATCCCCAACATGGGTTTTGACACCCGTACCGACTTGGCGCCGGTGATGCTGATTGCGACGGGTGCCATGGTGATCACGGTCCATAAGTCACAGCCGCAGAAGACCTTCGCCGATCTGATCAGGAGCGCGAGGGCGACGTCTTCGGGGCTGCCCTACGGCACGATCGGAAGCGGCAGCCTTGCGCAGCTCGCCATGACCAGTCTCGGCGCGCAGGCGGGGTTCCCCATGACACATGTGGCTTACAAGGGGGGCGGACCGCTTGCAGCGGACGCCCTGGCGGGTCATGTGCCCGTGGCCATGGCCACCACAGCGCTGCTTTCGCCCCATATCCG
>Ga0172373_10005652_pt1 | contig 17058 bp, 13 predicted proteins | sample Lak10m_2_FD_114546 | JGI IMG/M metagenome (GOLD analysis project Ga0172373, IMG submission 114546) | Freshwater microbial communities from Kabuno Bay, South-Kivu, Congo - kab_092012_10m | ecosystem: Environmental > Aquatic > Freshwater > Lake | place: Democratic Republic of the Congo...
GGCGGCTTCCGCCTGGCCGCCCCTGACCACCCTGGCCCAGCCGATGCCGCAGATGGCGGCCGCGGCCTTGGAAGTTCTCTCGCAGCCCAGGGATCGGGCGATGCCCTCCTCCCGGCTTTTCCCCGGACAACTTGTCGTGCGCAAATCCTGCGCCGCGCCCACCGACTGACCACTCACCATGAAAAAGAAACAACCGCGAATCGTCATCAGCAAAAACAAGAAACTCGCCGGTGCCGCCGCCGCCGCCTTGGGGGCCAAGCTCATCCGCGCCGCCATCCGTCGCCGGGGCAGGGCGAATATCATCGTGGCCACCGGGGCCTCGCAATTCGAGATGCTGGAGCATCTGGTCAAGGCCGGGGGGATCGATTGGACCAAGGTCACGGCTTTCCACCTCGACGAATATGTCGGCATTCCCATCACGCACCCGGCTTCCTTCCGCAAATACCTCTGGGAGCGTTTTGTCTCCCGCCTGCCGTTGCCGCTGGCCGGTTTCCACTATTTGAACGGCCAAGGTGACGCCAAGGCCGAATGCCGCCGCGTCGGCGCCCTCATCAAAAAGCATCCGATCGACGTCTGCTTCGCCGGCATCGGCGAGAACGGCCACCTGGCGTTCAATGATCCGCCGGCCGACTTCAAAACCGATGCGCCTTACCTCGTGGTCGATCTCGACGAGCCTTGCCGCCGCCAGCAAATGGGCGAGGGTTGGTTCAAGACCTTGGCCGCCGTGCCGCAGAAAGCCATTTCCATGTCCGTGCGCCAACTCATGAAATCCAAGGCGGTGATCTGCACGGTGCCCGACCGGCGCAAGGCGCAAGCGGTCAAAGATTGCCTCGATGGCGGGGTGACGCCTTTGCATCCTTCGTCCATCCTCCAACGGCACAAAGCCGCCTGGTGTTTCCTCGACAAAGCCTCCGCGTCGCTCTTGCGCCGGTCTTGAACCTTCCCGTGCGCGCGAGCCTCTTCGACATCCAAGTGAACGGCTTTGCCGGGGTGGACTTCCAGTCGCCCCGGCTGGGCCGCGATGAGGCGCGCCGGGCGGTGGATGCTCTGGCGCGGCACGAGACGCTGCGGTTCTTTCCGACCTTCATCACCGACGAGCCCGACCGGCTGGAGGCCAAGCTGGCCAATTTCGAAAAAATCCGCGCGGGGGACCCCGTGGTGGCCGCGGCAGCCTGCGGCTACCACATCGAAGGTCCGTGGCTTTCCCCGCAAGCCGGATTCCACGGCGCGCACCGTCCGGAACTCATGCGGGCGCCCGACCTTGCTGTTTTCGACCGTTTGCAGAAAGCAGCCGGCGGACGGATCAAGCTCGTCACCCTTGCGCCCGAGTGGGAAGGCAGTGCCGGTTTCATCCGGGCTATGACAGAGCGCGGCGTGGAAGTTTCGCTCGGGCATACCGATGCGGATGACGCAGCCATCGATGCCGCGATCGAGGCCGGGGCCCGTTTCTGCACGCACCTCGGCAACGGCGTGCCCGAAAACCTCCACCGCCACGAGAACATCACGCAGCGCCTGTTGTCCCGCGATGCGCTCATCGCATTCTTCATTCCCGACGGGATCCACCTGCCGCCGGCCGTCCTGCGCAACTTTTTCCGGGCCAAACCTCGCGGGCGCGCGCTTTTCACCACGGATTGCATGGCTGCCGCCGGCGCGCCTCCGGGGCTTTACAGTCTGGCCGGATTGGAGTTGGAGGTTGGACCGGATCGCGTGGTGCGCGTTCCGGGCTCAACGAACTTCGCTGGATCCTCGCTCGCGCCGGATGAGGGCTTGGAGAATGTCTGCCGGTGGCTTGGCATGGAAATGGATGAAGCCCGGCCGCTCTTCTCGACAGCCGTCGCACGCGCTTTCCGCATAGACCTCCCGTTTGCTCGCGAAGCGACGGGTGGGGAAGCCGGCGTGTGACCGCCTCGGCCAAGGGGGGCGTTCAACGTCGCGCAGTCATGGAGCGTGGGTGGAATACGTTGGCCGACGAGGAGCGTTTCAGGGCTTCGCGGATGAAGCGGTGCCGCGCGGCGGCGGGTTGGGATGGAAATCGCGGTGTGGCGGACATGACGGACCTGAACTGTGCGAGAATGTGAAAAAACACAAATACAAACATTCACGCCTGCTTGTCAAGCGCCGGGGCGACGCTGGCGATTGCCGCCGGCAACCTCCACCCGCGACAGGCATGCCCTCAAGCCATGAGGCGCAATTTCGCCGGATCGACCCGGTGGAGAAGTTCCTCGCCGCGCAGGTAGCGCTGCAAATCCTCGCACATCCACCGCCCCATGCGCCCGATTTCGCGTCCCGTGCTGCCGGCGATATGGGGCGTGAGGATGACATTGGGGAGGGTGCGCAGCGGGGAATCCGGCGCCGGAGGTTCGGGATGGGTGACATCCAGAACCGCAGTCAGATCGGGGCGTTCCCGCAGCACCTCGACCAAAGCCTCCTCGTCCACGACGGCTCCGCGCGACGTGTTGATGAACGTGGCTCCCGGCGGCATCGAGCGCAGCAGCGGCGCGCCGATCATTTTCTCGGTCTCCGGCAGCCACGGCGTATGGATGCTGACAACTTCGCCGCGGGCGAAAACGTCCTCCAGGCTGGTTGTCGTCACCCCGCATTCCCGGGCCGCATCGGGCGCGACCCACGGATCGTGGGCCAGCACCGTGATCCCGTGCGAGACAAGCGATTTGGCGACACGGCGTCCGATGACTCCGAGCGAAACAAGCCCGACGATCCCGGTATGGATGGCCGAAGGCAGCAAATCCCGGACACCGAACCTGGCCTCGGCAGGCTGCCGCTGGTAACGCCAGAAACTTTTGAGGGCGAGCAGAGCAACACCCAGCGTGTATTCGGCGACGGGTATCCCGTTGGCATCCGCGGCGCTGCATACGACCAACCCCCTCTCCACGGCGGTTTCGCTGAAAAACCCTTTGACCGAGCCGGCAGCGTAAAAAACCGCCTCGAGCTTCGCGGCGGCGGCAAGAAAATCCGCGTTCAGGCACGGCATGCCCCACGTGGAGAGAATCACCTCGACCTCGGAGAGCACCTCGCGGTCCGGTGTTCCACCGGCACGCAAGGGGGCGTGCGGCATAATCCGCACCATCCGTCCGATCACGGCTTTCACGTCCTCGGGATAAGCGAGGTCGAGATGCTCGGGCCAACCGGCGTAGATCGCGTTTTTCATCGTCATGGGTCAGAGACGCGGGGAGCGCAATTGTTGCAAAGACGCCGCCGTCCGGGAAGGCTGCGAAGGAGCGGCGTTCTCCACGAATTCGAGCAGCGTAGCACCGGGCATGCGCGTTTCATCCTCCGCTTGCCCTACTTGATGACCGGCACATCGAGCCAGCGGCGCTCGGCCCACGACCGCAAGCCGAGTTCGGCCAGTTGCACGCCCTTGGCGCCCTCGCGCAGCGACCACGGAAACGGCTCGTCCCTGACCACATGCCGCAGGAAAAGCTCCCACTGGACTTTGAAGGCGTTGTCGTAGGTTTCGTTGCCTGGCTGCGTGATCCACCCGGCTTGGTAATTGATGGGGCTGTCGAGGTCCGGGTTCCACAGGCAGCGCGGGGTGGCCGACGCGTGCTGCACGGTGCAATTTCTCAGCCCGGCAACCGCCGATCCCTCGGTGCCGTCAACTTGCAGGGCGAGCAGATCGTCGCGCTTCACGCGCACGCACCACGACGAGTTGAAATGGCAGACGACGCCATTCGTCAATTCGAACGTCGCATAGGCGGAATCGTCTGCCGTGCATGGGTAGGGTTGACCCTGCTCGTCCCAGCGTCGCGGGATGTGCGTGGCGCCCAGGCAATTCAGCGACTTGATGTCGCCGAACAGGTTTTGGATGACGTATTGCCAGTGGCAAAGCATGTCCACGATGATGCCGCCATCGTCCTCCTTGCGGTAATTCCAAGAGGGACGTTGCAATTTCTCGTGCTCGCCGGTGAAGACCCAGTAACCGAACTCGCCGCGCACCGAGAGGATCTTGCCGAAGAAGCCGGTGTCGATGAGGTATTTCAATTTGAGCAATCCGGGGAGCCAGAGTTTATCCTGCACCACGCCGTTCTTGAGTCCGGCTTTCTCCACTTCCTTGGCCAGCGCGAGGGCTTCCGCCGAGGTCGTGGCAGTCGGCTTCTCGCAGTAGATGTGCTTGCCGGCCGCGATCGCTTTGCGCACGCCGACCGGTCGTTGGCCGGTCAAGGTGGCGTCAAAATAAATAATGTTGTGTTTGTCTTTGAGCGCCGCATCGAGGTCGGTTGCATAGCGCTTGACACCCGTGCCGGCGGCCAGAGCCGCGAGCTTGGCCTCGCTGCGTCCGACCAAAATAGGATCGGGCATGATGACCTCGTCATCGCTGATTTTGACCCCACCCTGGTCGATGATGGCTTTGATGGAACGGATCAGGTGCTGGTTGGTCCCCATGCGCCCCGTGACGCCGTTCATGATGATTCCGACTTTGTGTTCTTTCATAATGTTAATCGGGTTTCTTTGTGCACTGTGGCTGCGCGCCGGCAGGCAGCGCAGGCGCATCCACACCAGCCACGGGCAACGTCCCGGCCAGTTCCTGTTTCCAATGCGCCACGTCGCCGGCGGGTCCGTAGACGTAGATCATGCGCATCGGAGCGGATCCGGTGTTGGTCAGCTGATGAAAAACGCCGGACGGAATGTAGGCGGCCTGACCGGACTTGATCGTGCGGCGTTCCTCGCCGAGGCACATTTCCCCCTCGCCCTCGACGATGAAATAAATCTCCTCCTGCTCCTGGTTGTGCCAGGGGACTTGTCCGCCGTTGGGATCGAGCGTGACATTGCCCATGGCGAAACTGGTCGCCTGGATCGGGGACATGCCTCCGACGAGGTTTTGTGTGCGGCGCCGCGCGGGATACGTGCGGCCCTCGATCTGAGAGAGGTCGGCGATGATCATGAGTAAAACGTGAGATAAGGTCCGCTACCGGCAAGACGCAGGAGATAGAGGGCCAGTTCGCGCGCGTGATAATCCCCCCACATGGCGGCCTCGCCGCACGGAACCTTGCGTCCGGCAGGAACGTGATCCCAGCCGTTGGGGCGGTGGTAGACCGTGTGCAGCAACAATCCTTCGTGGTTGGGGTCGCTGCTCAGATACGGCTCGGCAAAAAGCGTCTTGGCCGTCGTGAGACCGGCGGCCGTGTATTTGCGGCCGAGTTCCGCTTCGCCGTGGCTCTCCAGCCAGCGGCCGAGACGCAGCAGGCCCTGCGCGGAAATGGCCGCCGCGGAGCTGTCCACGGGCTCATTCTCGTTGAACGGCTCGGCCGGACGATCGAGATAGTCGCCCATCCTGACCAAGCCCGGCGCGCCCGTGTCCCAGTAAGGAATGCCGTCGGTCGGTGTGTGTTCGAGATAGAAATCGGCCGCCGCTTTGGCCGTCTCGAGGAAGCGCGCCAGCACAGCGTCTTTGCCGCCGTAAAGTGCGAATTCCTCCGCCGGCAGAGTCTCGAGAAATTCGAGTTGCTCGGGATAGCCGCACAGCACCCACGCATGACCGCGCGTCCACGTCGTGAAAGGCGAGTAGCCCTGCTGCGAACTCGGACACCGATAGTTGCCGTCATTGGTGTTGAACACCGACTCATGCACCACGCGCCCGCGGACGTCGTAGATGTCGCGCTCTTTGCCGAAATACACATTGTAGCGCGAAGTAGTATCCGCATGCTGGATGATGCGTCCGAGCAACGACACGGCCTTGTCATTCTCCCCCATCAACCGGTGGCCGAGCAGATGCGCCACGGCCAAAGCACGCATCGTGCGGATCGTGTCGGAAAACAGGGAATGCGGTCCGTTGAATGAATAAACATACCCGAGTTCCGGCGTGAGCTGCGTCCAGCGCGCCGCCTGCACCGCGCCGCTGGCCTTGAGCGCGAGATCGTAGAAATGCCCCTCCCAGGCATCCGCCGGCAAGCGCCCCTCGCGGAGCAAACGCCGCAGGTTGCCGTAGGTGCTCACATTGTTGAACCCGTGGTCGTGCACGCCGAAGTGTGTCACGTGCGGGGCCATCAGCTTGAGCGTCCCCTCCCGCCCGATGCGCAGCATCTCCTCGTCGCCGGTGGCGTCGAACTGCAGAATGGCCGCGCCGAACTGGAAGCCCTGCGTCCATTCCGTCCATCCGCGCGAGGTGTAGCGGCCTTTGATGGTGAAGACCGGGGTGCCGTCCAAATCCTTCCAACGCTTCTGCAATGCGGCAATTTTCGGCGCCGAGGCGGAGAAAACGTCGCGGGCGGGTTTCTCGAGGCTCTGCGCCGTCAGGTTCGGGTCGGTCTTGATCATAAAGTTTCCTTTAAAGCCGCCGCAGTTGGAATCCGCCGTCCACGTCGATGACACTCCCCGTGCTGAAGGGGAAGTCCCCGCGGCACAGCGCGGCCACGGACAGGCCGACGTCCTCCGGCCTGCCCCAGCGCTTCTGCGGGACCAGACCCCCGGCGATCAGCCTGTCGTATTTGCCGGCCACCCCCGCGGTCATGTCGGTCTTCATGATCCCCGGCCGCACCTCGTAGACTTGCACGCCTTCGGAGGCGAGGCGGACGGACCACAATTGCGCCGCCATGGCGAGGCCGGCCTTGGCGATGCAGTATTCGCCGCGGTTGACCGAGGCGGTATGGACGGAGATCGAGGTGACAAAAACAAGTTTGTATCCGCCAGGTAGCAGCGACTGGCCGGGATGGGCCAGCCACCACTGGGCCGCGAGCTGGCTGAGGAAATACGGGCCGCGCAAGTTGACCGCGATGACCTCGTCGAAGTTTTCTTCGTCCGCCTCCGTGATATCGGCCCGCACTTTCGGCGCGATCCCCGCATTGTTGACCAGTCCGTCGAGACGGCCGAACTCGCCGAGCACCGCGTCGATCATGGCCCGACGCTCGGTCGCCGATGACAATTGGGCGGACACGGGGAAGAATCTCTGGTCCGCCTCCCGGGCGGCACCGCGGCAAAGCTCAACCGCTTCATCGGCCGCCGCGCGGTTGCTCGCGTAGTGGACCGCGACATCGTAACCCTCCTTGGCCAGGGAGATCGCCACTCCGCGGCCGAGGCCGCGGCTGGCGCCGGTGATGAGAACAACGGGTCTCGACATGCAGACACCCTGACCCGCGGCAGCGAATTACGCCATAGACGAAAACGCTTTTCTTAGCACAAATACGACTTTATCGATTGTGCTTATGACAAAACTGCCTCCGGCTCCCGTGAAGCCCATTGTTCTGCGCGATCTGCGGCTCCGCTGCGGCGACTGGGTGGTGGGTTCGCTGCGGGTGAATCGCCACCTCCAGCCATTCGATCGCATGGCCCCGCATCGCCATTCCCACGGCCAGCTCCTGCTCTACCTCCGCGGCCACGGCGAGCAACGCATCGGCTCCAAGCGTTACTCCGTCGGACCGGGCGCCGTTTTCTTCATCCCGCTAGGACGCATCCATGAATTCCGCGAAAAAGCGCCGCGCCGAGCCGTCTGTCTTATGGCAAAGCTCGGCGGTCCGGGCCCTGACAAACAAGGCGTCGGCCGCGGCTGGCTTTCGGCCGAATCCCTGGCGATCGTGCGCCAGCATGTCGCGGCTCTGGCTGCGGAGAACGGGAAAATCACCGACCTCGCCACCGGCGGAGCGGCGCTGGTTATCCTGGACGTCTGCCGGCGCGCATGCTGCGGCGTTCCGAATCCAACGGCTTCAGGGGCCGCCGTGATGACGCGCCTGAAAAGAGCATTGCAATCCGATGATGAAGGGCGCTGGCCGCGTCCGGGCGAACTGGCCCGGCGCGCCGGCCTTCAGAAAGACTATCTCAACCGACTTGTGAAACAGGCCTGTGGCCTGACTCTCGGACAATGGCGCGACCGCGAATTGCTGCGCCTTGCCGAGTCGGGACTGCGCCAAGGCCGCCGCGTGGCGGTGGTCGCCTCCGGGTTGGGCTTCAGCGACGCGAATTATTTCGCGCGCTGGTTCCGCAAGCAGACCGGACTTTCTCCCTCGCATTGGCGCGACCGCTGATCCGCCATGCCGGATGTTTCCTCGCCGTTCGGTCGGGCCACGGCCGTCGCGGTCGCCCGGTGGGTGGGCGTGTCGATAGCCGGCTTCCGCCGACTCGGCATCGTGTCCGCCGCGTTGCGGTTCATCATGACAGCCATCTCTGCGCCGGTTCGGCCGCCTGCTGCGCGAGCAGGCACAACTCGGCGGCTTTGAAGGCATGGTCCTGGGTCATGGCTTTTTCCGTGCGATCAAGGCAGTCGAGGATGAGCTGGCCGAAGTAGGGAAAACCGACCCTGCCGGCGCACGGAATCCGGTGCTCGCCTTTTTCATCCACGAGGAAAAGCTGATCCGGCCCGTGGTCGCTCGCGATGTCGGTGTATTTGCGCAATTCGATGTAACCTTCCGTGCCGAGAATGATGAGGCGTCCGTCGCCCCACGCGCCCAGGCCCTCCGGCGTGAACCAGTCCACGCGGAAGTAACCCGACGCTCCGTTGTCCGCGGCGAGCAGGCATTCGCCGAAGTCCTCCAGTCCCGGATGCTCCGGATGCGCTGCGTTGCGGGCGGACGTCGCCACGACCCGCGCATCGGTCGCGCCGGTGTAGAAAAGGAACTGTTCGCAGTGGTGGCTGCCGAGGTCGCAGAGGATCCCGCCGGTTTTCGCCCGCTGGAAAAACCAGGCGGGGCGCGATGCGGCGTGCAAACGGTGCGGACCGGTGCCGATGGTATGCAGCACGCGGCCGATGGCACCCGCCTGAACCAGCGCGCCGGCATGGACCGCGCACTCGACGTGCAGGCGTTCGCTGTAATAGACCGCGTATTTGCGTCCGGTTTCGGCCACGGTTCTCCTCGCTTCGGCCAGCTGATCCAGCGTGGTGAAAGGCGCTTTGTCGGTGAAGTAGTCCTTGCCCGCGCGCATCACGCGGCAGCCCAGCGGGCCGCGCTCGCACGGGACCGCCGCCGACGCGACAAGGTGCACGGATGCGTCGTCGAGAATCTCTTCCAACGACCTCGCGATACGCACCCCGGGATGGCTCGCCCGGAAGGTCTCGACCTTCCCGGGGTCCGGGTCGAACACCCACTTCACCTGTCCACCGGCCCCGATCAGCCCGTTGCACTGGCCGTAGATGTGCCCGTGGTCGAGATGGGCCGCGGCAACAATGAAGTCTCCCGGAACGCAGACCGCCGGGACCTTGCCTGTCGACGCGTCATTCATTCCGTCCATGGAATCCCTCGAGATGGATGAGCTGCAAACGGGAACGCCATTGGGCCTGGAAACGGAAATTCAATCCACAATGAGCGTGAAGAAGGGGAGGGGACATATTGGCCGGAGTTCGGGACGGCTTAAGGGGTTCTCAGCGTCACCCGCACATAGCGCAGGGGCCGCGCATCCCCCTTGCCGTCGGCCCGCGGCCGGGGACTGTCCAGAGCGCCGAAGCCCACGATGTCGATCGCGTCGGCCGGTTCGGCGCCATTGCGCGTGGTGTTGCACTGCATGAAGGACAACGGGTCGGGCAGCGGCAGCGCCACCGGCGCATCGATTGCGCCATCAGCGTGGATCGTGGTGACGTAGTTCACGGCCGCGGTGGTCTTGCCATCGGTCACGGATGCCAGGCTGTGCAGCACGAACATGCGTCCGTCGCGGCCCTGGGCCAGCCGCGCCCCGCCCGGTTCCATGCCGCCCTCCCATTTCCATGGAGTGCCGGCCTCGCCGCGAACCTGCTCTCGTGCCGCGATGACCTCGCGTCGGACCACCTTGCCATCGACGATCTTGACATAGACGGTCTCGCTGCGATCGGGTTGGCCGGGAAAGAACTCGTTCTGGATGACCGGGCTCGAGAACCGGCGCCGCTGGTAAACGACATGGGCCGCGCCCGACGCGTCGATCAGCAGATCATGGCCTCTGACGTCGCCGCCGGTGTCCTCGACGTTGTCGAGCACCAACGGTGGGGAGAAGGGCTGCCTGCCGATCTCGGGCGTCCAGGTGTAGAACATCTGGCGGAAGGCAAAGTCCAGGGTTTTGCCGGTCGCCTTGAACTTGGCCTGCCGCCAGGCTTCCACCGGTTCAACAATGTCGGCCACGGCCACCACATGCGCGGTCCCCCGGCGCAGCGCCGCGGCGGGGTAACAGCCACGCAAGGGGAACTGCAATCGGCCGATCGGGTGCCAGCGGCCATGCGCATCGCGCCAGGAGACGCTTTGCGCGGTGTTGCCGTGGTTGTCCAAGGCCAGGGTGGATAAATCCTGGGCCGTCATGAGGACGGTGCCGCTGTCGGCATCGACGGCAAAGCCCCGGTAGGAGTGATCGGTGAAATACGAGTTCTCCGGCCAGACCGGTTTCGCCGTGGTTGCCTGCCACTGCCCGCCCTCGCGGCGAATGACGTAAAGCGTCGGGTCGCAGGCTCCGCTCATCGGAGGCAGCGTGCCTTCGGCGGGGCGATTCGTCGCGTCGGATCGCGGGGATTCACCGGCTCCGGCAAACCACCGCCAGGCACCCGTGGGCGACCCGCCGTCCGCGGAACTTACGCGCGCGATACCCCAGTCGAGGGGAATCGCGGTAACCTGGTTGTTGACCCGGTCATGACGGAGGAGCTTGGTCCAGAAGTTGCCGTCCTTCTCGTAGCACACGTCCCATTCCAGGGCGAATTCCTCGCCGACGGTCAGGCCGGTCAGACCGACGACATCCAGCGGAATGGCCGCCTCCAGGTCATAGCCCGCGCCATCGGGCCAGATACGTGTGGCCAGCCGGATGCGCGGTTCGAACCCCGCCTTCCCGGTAACATTGTCAAAGACCGCCGCCACGGCCCCGCTGCGTTTTGTCGCCGGCAGGTGGATGGTATGGTCGCCCGGCTTCCATTGGGCATGGCGACGGTTGCCGCTCAGATACAACTCCAGGGCATCGCCGCGCCAAAGTTCGTCGGCTTTGCCGGGGTGATCGATCGCCGGCGTCGGATCCGCCACGCTTGCGGCAAGGTAAAGGTGCCGGGCATCGCAGGCGAAACGCAGGGTCGCGCGATGCGTCGTCTGCCGATCAACCAGCCGGTTGGATGTCGCCGGCAGATCGCGCCATGAGGTCAGGTCGCCATCAATGGCGGGCGGCTCGGCCAGCGCCACCACCGATGTGACGCCCTGTTTGCGAAGGCGCTCATTGACCGCGGCCTCGTCAATCTCGGCGAGAGGATGCCCGGAGATGAGCAGCGAGCCGTCGCGCAGGGCGCCAATCATGCACGGTTCGCGCTCGGCGAATTCGCCCTGGTTGACGACCTCGGACCAGACTCCCTTTGCGTCGCGACGCCAGAGCTGCCAGCGCGAATTCAGGTAAGGGCGCTTGTCCGGGTTCCCTTCGAGCACGCTGACGTAAATCTCATCCTTCACCGGCACCACGATCGAGGAGCCGCTGGCCCAGAAGATCATCACGCCGGCGAAATTCAGCGGGCTTGCCAACGGTTCCGTGACGATCTCGTTCCGCTCCACGATCCAGCGCGCGGCGCCGGGGCTGCCCGCCCCCGGCTCGCCGCCGTCATTGCTTTTTGCAGACTTGGAGCACCCGGCCAAAAAAAATGCCGTCGTCATTGCGGCCGCGATTCCTGTCAGCATGGATTTGCGAAGTCGAGTTTTCATGAAAGTGTTGCTTTGTTGGCTCACGCGGACAGGTTCCGCTTCAGCCATGAGAATGCCGAGGCCTGCATTTCCAGATCGAACTTGTGAGGCCCAGGATAGAATTCGCCGCGATAGTTTTCCGCGGCGTGGACCTGTTCGTAGATTGACCTGAGCCTTTTGTCCGCGTCCTTCATCCCCGCCACCGTAAACAAAGCATCGTCCAGATCATACTGCACCAGCAGCGGAGAGGGGGCGCGGCATCCGGCAAGGTCGGGCCAATCGCCATGCCTGCTCCAGAACGGCGGATACAGCATCCAGGTATGGCATGCGACGTTACGGTCGAGCAGGCCCTCGTAAGTGGACATTAAACCAACCACCACGGCCGCCTGGATCCGGTCGCAGGTGGCCTGGAGCAGAGTGGAGCGAAGGCCGCCGCCGGACAGGCCGATGCAGCCGATTCTGCCGTTGACGATATCTTCGCGGCCCGCCAGATATTCCACGGCAACGCGGTCCTCATAACCGATGATGCCCGGCAACGAGACGCCGAGGATGCTGCAGGTCTTGGCGACCGTGTGCTCGTTGAACGTTGTGGCCAGATTATACTTCTGGATGTCCGTCGTCAGCTGCCAGGCGGCGGCGACGGCATCGGTCATGTTGCGCTCCGACTCGGGCAGGTCTTCGTAGGGGATTCTGCGTGAACCCCACAAAAACGCGTCCGGAACGATGACGGCGAAACCTTCCCGGGCGAGAGCGTTGGCAAAGGCACGGCCACCGTATTGTCGATCGCGGAAATCTTCCAGCGATTGCACCAGGCCATCGGGACCCTCGGCGATCTTTTCCTTTCCGAAATACTTGATGCCGCTGTGGTCATGGAGGGCTACCACGCCCGGGAACGGGCCTTTGCCCTCGGGATAAAGCAGCCAGGCATGGGTTCTCGGTCCGTAGCCCACCGACCAGGATATTTCCTCGCCGACGAGACCGTTTCCCTGCCATTTGCCGTCCACGGAAACTTCCCGGGGATGAGTGGATGGGGGATCGAACGCCAGACATTGCCTGACGGCGTCGCGGGTCGATACCGATGGAGCAGCCGGGGGAAACAGCCCGTGCCACGCACCGGCAAAGGCGACGAGGTCGCTGTAGGGACCAAGGTTCCGATATCGCTTTTCTTCTGACATAGATCAGGCTCCTTTGAAATGACTCACTGCTGTTCCTGGGGATCTGGTCTGCTCGCAACAATCATCCCTCTGGGTTGCCGGTGTTCTGCGCGGGTTCATATCCGAAGCTCAGGTTCACGGCGCGCGATAGGAACTTTCTCCGCCCAGAGCCTGCCAGCGGCGGTGAACAACAAGAGCTGCGATGATGCCTACGGTGAGGAAGCCCGCCTGCCAGACCAGCAGATAGCGGTAGGAACCAGACCAGTCGATGAACAGGCCACCGAGCGGCCCAATCACGATGGCACCAAGGGAGGAAAAAAGGGCGCCAGCCGAGCCGAACTGGCCGTATCGGTCCCTAGGATAGACATCCACCGTCCACTTGGCCAGGGCCAGTGCGGCGAGAGCCCAGGGAACTTCGCGTAGGATGGTCCAAGCAACAAAACTCCATTTGCTGGAGGTGAAGAAAAACATGAGCAAGGCGAGGGGCACCGAGACGAGAAAAGCGGTGATCAAGGTTCTGTGGCTGCCCCAGCGGTCGAGGAGAATGCCGAAGGGATAAGCCAGCAACGCCACGAGGACGCTGCTGGCGGCGATGGTCTGGCCCAACTCCTCCAAGGTGAGTCCCATCTCCTCGCGCGCGAAAAACACCCGGAACATGCCAACCAGTCCGGCCCATCCCAGGCACGAGTAGGCAAGGAAGACCCACCAGTAATAGGCATGCCCATAGCACTCCTGGAAATAGTTGCGGATGCCGGACCACCAATGGCCATGCGATTCGTCGGCCGGCGGCGGATACTCGCCCTCCTTGACCCGCCAGCACATCAAGAGAATGCAGACCCCGTAGACCAGCGCGATGCCCACAAAGATTTCACGCATCCAAGTTTCCGCGTGGCCGAGAATGAAATAGTTGAACACCGCGCCTGTGCCCACGCCGACGAGTCGGAACAATCCGTAAAAGCGCCCGAGGCATTCCCCGGGGACCACATCGGGGATGAGGTAGTAATAAACCGCCGAGATGAACATGTTGAAAATTTGGAAACCGACCACCAAGAAGCCGAACATGAGGAGGATGGGTGTCACGGGGGATGAGGCAAGCAGGGTCGAAACTCCGGGCAGTTTTTCGAGCAGCGCGAGGATTTCCGGACCGAACGGGATCGCGGCGAGGAAAAGAACGACGAATGGCGTGCTGAAGATGATGTAGGGCCGCCGCCGTCCCCAGCGGCTCCGGCAACGGTCCGACCGGTAGCTAATCACCGGATTCATCACTGCATTGGCGACCATGGCGATCGTGCCGACGATGATCGAGATGGCTTGGTTGCTTGCCCCGTGCTCCTTGAGGATCAGCGGCAGGAGGTTGGGGATGACGCTTTCCATAAGTTGGAAAACGAAATCCCCCCACAGCAGCCAGCCGAACAGCGCGATCAGGCCGCCGCGCGTGTAGGTCAAAGTCCCGGCGGTCAAAAGCCGCCCTTTGCCGCCGTCGTCAGGAGCACCCGTGGCCGTCACGCGGTCCCTCCGAGCAGGTCCGCGATGCGGACGGGGCATCCCCCGGCGATGGATTTCCAGACAGCTTCGCCCATGGCCACCGAGAGGGCGCCGTCCGCGCTGCCGGCGATCAGGCCCAGATCGCGCGATTCCTGGGAAACCCCCTCGTAAAGATCGCGCTGGATGGCAAAGTCGGCACCGCCATGGCCCCCGGGCACGGCGGGCAGACGGATCTCCTCCTTCCCGCCGAAGAGCGGGAAGAAAGTGATCAATCCATCCTCTGCGACCGGCGCGGTCTTGCCGCTCGGGTCCGGATTGCTGTGGTGGACAACCTCGGCGCGCCCCTTGGTGCCGTTGATGCCGAGGATGTAGCCCTCCCACGGGGTGCAGAAGTTGCACGAATAGGAGAGGGATGCGCCGCCGCGGTAGCGGACGACCGCCGAGTAGGTGTCCTCGATGTCGATGGCGTCGTCGTAGATATACCGGCGCGCCTCCGGCGGGTATTGCCTGTCGTAAGGCAGGTTGTGGAGGTTCCAACCGAGCGCGACGGCGTTTGCCTCGGCTGTGTTCCGCGCCGCATGGATGCTCTGAAAGATCGGGCAGCTTTTCTTTTCCGCGACGGGATCGAGCGGGCGCCCTTGCGCGTCGCGCGGGCGCAGGGCACCTTCCTTGCCGTAGTAGTTGAGTGCGCCGAAGGCGAAGACCGTCTCCGGGACATCGTCCAGCCACCAGTTGACCAGGTCGAAGTGGTGGCAACATTTATGGATGTTGAGCCCGCCCGATTTGGCGCGCTCGCGGTTCCAGCGATGGAAATAACTCGAGCCGTGAGCAGTATCCAGGTTGTAGGTGAACTCGACATTGGTGATCCGGCCGAGCGCGCCCTCGAGGATCATCCGTTTGAGTTTCCGGTGCGTCGGCGTGTAGCGGTAGTTGAAAGCCACTTTCACCGAGTGCCCGCTCCGGTCTTCCGCCGCCTGCACGGCGCGGATCTGGGCGGCGCTGATCACCATCGGTTTCTCGACGATCACGTCGCACCCCGCATCCAATCCGGCGACGATGTGTTCCGCATGGGTGTAATCCGGTCCGGCGACGATGATCACCTCCGGGCGCGTTTCCGCGGCCATGCGGGCGAAGTCTTCCGGGAAATAGTGCGGAATGTCGCGTCCGATGCGTTCCAGCCAGGCGCGGATCCGGGCGCGATCGATGTCCACCACGGCCACGACCTCGGCGCGATCATCGAAGCGCGGGCCGTCCTCCCAGTTGATGCCGAGCAGGGGTTGCGTCAGGTGGTAAATGCCGCGAAAGCTCGCACCGCAGAGCGCATAGCGTGTTTTTGTCATGTTGGATGTCGAAATATCGAGGCGTGTCGGTGACAAACGTCCGTTATTCCGTGACGAGCGCGCAGGTTTTCCAGATGCCTCCGGCGCCCGACCGGTCCTCGACCCTCACCGCCACCGTGTTGGGCGCGTCGAGCCGTGCGACGGCGGTAACATCCACGACGAAGGCCTCCTGCCAGGAATCCGGGTTGGTCGCCGGATCATACCGTCGTTCGACCAGCTTTTGGCCGTTGACCCAGACCGTGCAGCTTTCGTCCGCCGCGCCGATGTAAAGCAGGATTTTGCGCCCGCGCGCTTTCTCCGGCACTTTGAACGTGGCGCGATACCAGGCGATGCCGTTGTAATCGCTCCCGTGGGCTTCCCTCCAATCCTGGCCAACCGGCTGGGCTTCCCACGATTTGTCGGTCCGCGCCGTCAGCCACCCTCGGGTCGGAAAGTCGTCGGCGAACCAGCCTTCCTTCACCCCGGTGTCCTGCGGGTCCCATTGAAATGACCACGACAGGGGCAACGGCGCGATTTGCTGGTATCGTCCTCGCAGCTGGATTTGCTGGCGGTTGTAACCGCTGCGATTCTCGCTGAAGGCGAGGGCACCGTAGTCCGCCACATGATCCGTCTCGATGGTTTTGCGGTAGGCGTCTAGGCGGGTAAGCGCCTGTTCGAAGGCCGTTTTTTTCGCCGCGTCATCTGGCGACTGCTTGGACTCGTTGAAGATGGCGTAGGTTTCGAGCGAAAGCCGGGCATGTTCCAGGCCCTTGCGCAGGAACTCGACACGTCGCGCGGCAACGGGATCGCCCGCCGCGGCCGCGGCCGCCCGGTCAAGGAGCTTCTTTCCTTCGGCGAAGGTCTCCGGGGTGAAGGTTTTTCCGGCGACTTCCCCATACCGCTCCCAACCCACGCCCTGCACAATCCCGTCGCGCTCCTCGATCGCCGAGTCGCGCTCTGTAATTCCCAGGCGGCGGTTGGTGACTTTCTCCCAATGGGCGAAGTAATCCCGCACCGCGCCCGCGGCCGGCCCGAAACCGTTGTAGTATTCGTCGAGGACGGCGTCCACTTCGAGGTCGGGTCGCGCTTGCAGGCGTCCAAGGACGTAAAGGTTCGGTCCCTGCGTGCCCCACATGCCGGTGAGCGAATCGAAATCCGTGCCGACCAGTCCGTGGGCCGCGGCGTATTTGAACTCGCGTCCGAATTGCGCGGCGTAGATGTAGGGCGCGCAATAGCCCTCGAGGGTGTAATTGGGCCGCAGGATAAGGCGCGCCCCGGTCCTGGCCCAGCCGTCCCAGATTTTCTGGAAACGCTCGCGCTGATCGGCGGACAGCGGGAAGCCGTAGGGCGGGACGATCCACACGACGATGCGGTCGTTGAGCTTGGTCTCGAGCGGCGGCTCGGCCGAGCGTCCGTAGGCGTAACCGGCCACCGTCGCGTTCGGGTCGTGTTTTTCGCCCTCCTTCTGCAAGGCCAGCCAGAACTTTGCGTAGCGGTCGGAGAGGGATATGGTGGCCAGACTTTTCAGCGTGGGGCGCTTGTCACTCTCCA
>Ga0172373_10005656_pt1 | contig 17054 bp, 4 predicted proteins | sample Lak10m_2_FD_114546 | JGI IMG/M metagenome (GOLD analysis project Ga0172373, IMG submission 114546) | Freshwater microbial communities from Kabuno Bay, South-Kivu, Congo - kab_092012_10m | ecosystem: Environmental > Aquatic > Freshwater > Lake | place: Democratic Republic of the Congo: South-Kivu...
GAATAGTGCGAACAACGGGAAGGTGGGGAGATCGATTTCTCCGGGTTCGATGCGGTAGAGGGACCGGATCAGATCGACTTGGCCGCCGAAGAATTCATGCGTATAGACGACCCCTTTGGAGGGGCCGGTGCTACCGCTGGTGAAGAGGATGGCTGCGGTTTCGGCGAGGGCTGGACAGATGGGTTTGAAATGAACGTTTCCAGCCGCGCGCGACCGAACGTCCTGGAGCGAGCACGTGCCGGGGAACGGGAAGGCACCGACGCACACTTTGATTTGGATCGAGCGCTTAGCCCAACCGAGAAGGACGCGTGCGGCATGTGCCTTGGAAATACCGATGAACGCCGAAGGTTGCGCCTCATTGAGACCTTGGCCGAGGTATTTGATGCCGATCCCCGGGTCGATGAGCACGGGCACCGCGCCGAGCTTAAAGAGCGCGAACGTGAGTGCGAAGAAGTCGAGGGAAGGCGGGACCATGAGGGCGACTCGAGCACCCCGGGAAATGCCGATCTGTGAGAAGCCGTTGGCCAGTTCGTTGCTGACTTCTTCGAGCTGCTTAAAAGTGTAGTGCGTGTAGCGCACCCGACCGGATCGATCGCAGCCCTCGGGGCTATGAACGGCAGGTCGCCAGGGCTGAACGGCGGCCATAGAGGCCAGATGCGCGGCGATGTTGGTAGGAACAGCTCCGCCCACGTGACGCTCCTAGGATAGGGTTGGTGACGGACTGGTGACCGTGGCCCTGCTGATCGACGCGGGTACAGGGTGTGATGCGAGGAAACGCTTGAGGATCGGCAGCACTTTATCACCCACATCCTCCAAAAGGAGATGACCCGCCTCGGCGAACTGGTGCACCTCCGCCTCGGGAAGGATCTTGCGCCATTCATCGAGGAAATGCTGATCGAAGACGAAGTCCTTGTCGCCCCAAAGGATGAGCGTGGGGACTTTCCTAAACTGAGGCAGCTTCGACTGCACCTCGCTGACGAGCGCGTAGCTCCGGTCTTCGGGACCGAGCGGAATGTCCTGAACGAACCGGAGCTGGCCGAGGCGCATCTCGGAGGACAAATACGGACTCAGATAACCTTCGCGCACGAGTTCGGGCATGGGCGTTTCGGTGCACCATTGGGTCACCAACTTGCAGAACAACCCCGATTGGCGGACGAAAAAGTCATCGAGAGGGGTGTTGCGGCAAAGCCAGAGAGAGGGCGGCAGACTCTTGGACTTCGGCAGATGAAACGCGGCAGTGTTGAGGAGCACGATCCGACCGATCAACTCGGGGTGGCGCGTGGCGAACGCCATCCCAATCATGCCGCCCCAATCATGCACCACGAGGGTGAGCGGTCGGTCGATCTTGAGATGCGCCACGAGAGCCTCGAGGTCTTGTACGCGGCGTTCGAGGCTGTATTCGTAGCGATGATCGCCGGGTTTGTCGGAGAGCCCACAACCCATGTGATCCGGCACGATGACGCGAAAGTGATCCTGGAGGCCGAAAATTAGGTTCCGATAGTAGAACGACCACGTGGGATTGCCGTGCAGCATGAGCACGGGTTCGCCTGCGCCCTGGTCGAGATAGTGCAGGGACAACCCGTCCAACGAGAGGTAGGAACCTACAAACGGATAGAGATCTCTTCGGAAACTCGGCATAAACCTTTCAATCAAGCGATCATGGATCTCGGAGCAGGAAACGACGGGTTCACCATTCGAGACCCATCATGAGGCAAGTGAGCCCGCTGCCAATGCCGAGGAACGCCACCTTCTGGCCTAGTTTGAGCACCGCCCGTTCCTCCGCGATCGCGGCCGTGACCGGGAGAGCGGCGGTTCCCATGTTTCCCAAGAACTTGTAGGTGGTGAAATCTTTGTTCTTCGGAATCTCAAGGGTTTTGAGGATCGATTCCTGGTGTCCTTGGCCCACCTGATGACAGATCACGCGATCGATGGATTCGGGGCTCCAGCCGAGATGATCCATGAGCAACGACCAGGTTCGGCGGCCGAGCTGAACCCCGTTCTTCATCACGGCAACGGAATCCGTGGCCATGAACTGCTCTTGACGCATGGCGCCCTCGGGCCGAAGACCCCAGCGGCACAGTCGATGAAACTCTGGAGCGACCTCGGACACGGCTCCGAGCAACCGATGACCGGGAGCGCCTGGAAAAGACCCATCTGTGAGCAGAATCGCGACGGCTCCCGATCCGCCGGTGAACGTGGCAAGGATCTTGGAGAACTCTTCCATGTCCCCGCCTGCGAGAAGTCGCGCGAGGGCGATCTCGTTGATCTCGCGGGCGCTTTCGCAGGAGACTACCAAACCGGCGCGGATCTGCCCGAGCTCGATCCGGTTCGCCACCTCAAGGATCCCGTTGAGCACGCCCAGGCACGCGTTGCTGAGATCGTAAACAAACGCAGCACCACGAACTCCAAGACCTTCAGCCACGGCACAGGCGGTCGCGGGCTCGAAATTCTCACGACACACCCCGCCGTAGAGCACCATGCCGAGGTCGGCTGGTTGAACTTGGGACTTTTTGAGGGCCTTGCGAGCCGCAGCCGTGGCGGCCGTGGAAAGGCTGGGCTGAGGCTGCCACCAGCGACGTTCGACGATTCCCGTCCAAGCCTCCAGCTGTCCGGCCTGGAGGTTTAAACGACCATACACGGGGGCTAAACGTTCCTCCAGTTGGCTGGAGGTGACCACGACCGGGCCCAGTTCGTAGCCCATCGCAGTCAGGAACACCCTCTGATACTTCGGCATCATTTCGACCACCTCACCTCAAACGGCCTTAGGTTTCAAGCAGTTGCTGCCGAACCGTGAACTGTTTCATGCCATAAATCACACGTCCGTCCACCGATAGAAACCCTTCTGCGGTCATCGATTTGAGGGTGTCGTCGATCTGAACCACTGAGGCTTCGACGCTGACGAGGTTGTTTTTGGGCACAATCTGACCGCGGTACACCCACTCGTGAGACGTGTTCATAGCCACGGCCTCCCATCGGGTGCCAGGCTGATGGCCCCATCGTTCGATGGCCATGAACTTCATCAGCTGTAAGAAGGATTCGAGACCAAGCGACCCTGGCACCACGGGATCCTGGTAGAAGTGCGCTTTGAAGAACCACTCTTCGGGGTTCACCTTCTTCGTGCCGCGAATAAACCCGAGTTGGTTCGGGCCTCCGTGGGGAAGGAACAGCTCGATCTGGTCTACCATCGACAGCTGTTGGCTTGGGAATGGAGGCTCAATCGGAAACCGCTGAGGGACCCAAGACTTCAGCGGGGTCGACTCGGGCGCTTGTTGGAAGAGTTTGGCCCCTTGAATGCCTTCTTGTCGGGCAAGCGCGCTCTGTGGGAAGAAACCGAAATAGGTATCCCCCTTGTAGACCCGCGTTGCCCCTTGAAGTACCTCGAAATCGAACCATTGAATAATCATCCCCGCAGAACTCGAAGCGCGGGTCATTGTGACGCAGATCGTCAATGTGCCTGCGTTGGCGTAGACGGGACAAAACTGCGTTCCAGTGCCGCCCAGATTGCGGAACGAGAGATCCTGCTGACTGGTGAGGGCTGACCCGACATAGGCCGCGAGCCAACCGCAGGGCTGCAGGGCGATTTCGAGCAAGACCGCGAAGGGCATGTCTGGCTGGCTGTTGGCGGCGAAATACCATTCGCCCGGCGGCACATCGTACTCCGCAACCACGGAGCCGCCTGGAACCATCTTAAACGGTTCCCCGCTGACCTCCACCACCCGGTCCAGAAACTGATATGGAGGACCGGGCAACCGCGCGATTCGGCGCTCCGAGTCGAAAATCGCGTAGGGAGCACCAAACGCGACGGACGGTTTACCCACGGCGAAGGCCAGGATCCGGTCGTAATCGTAGCGAGCCGGCCGACGCCGCGAGGTCGTGGCTGGCGCTGAAGCCGACACCTCGGCGGAGCGATCCGATGCGGACGACCACACCTGACTCAGCATTTCAAGATCCACGCCACGGTAGCGCAGACTCATGTGGTTGATCTCTACGATCGCTTTGCCATCCGCGTACATCAGGGCGTCGGCGATGACATAGGGCTCTGGGCGGAAACCGATCTCTTTGATGGTGATCTCGTAGGTGACGACGCGGGTGGACTCAAGAACTTGTCCGCGGCACTTGAGCTGACTGGCCACACATGGGACAGGTTCGAGTGCCACGGCATCCGACTCCACGACCCAGCCAAGACGAAGCAGGAAGACGCGAAGCGTGTGCAGGCAGCATTCAAACATCAACGTTCCAGGCATCACTCGATCATCGACAAAATGGCATGTGAGGAACCAATCGGACGGGTGGATGTCGGCCTCGCCCCGAACCAGGCCCATGCCGAACCTTCCGCCTTTCGGATCGAGATGTGGGATACGATGCACGAGGCGCATGCGACCGCTGGGTAGGCTGAGCGGTTGCTTCAAACACAACCCCTGGAACGCCGCGCCAAAGCAAGTCGCTAACTGGCCAGCCCGCAGCGCTTCGAGTTGAGCTTCGGAGTAGGATTCCACGCTCATCGAGACGAAATCACGCCACAGTTCCGTGCGTTTCCCAGGAAGCTGACGTTGGTCCATGGTGGTCCGAACGATGCCTTTGCCGTTGGCGAGCTCAGCCTGCGAGAAGAAGCCGGCGCACCCTTCCGACATCGAGAGCAGCGGTTCACCATCGACGGTCGCTTCGAAGTGAAATCGAAACAACCAGGTAGAGCCCTGGCGGAAGAAGTGGTCGATGTGGATGTCGTAGCGGATGACCGACCCGGGGCCTGGCAAACCCCGATGAAAGCAGACTTTGGCATCCAACAGCCGATACGTCGCTAGGCCTCGGGTGATGAAATCGATGCCCAGATAGCCGGAGAGGAATAGGTCGGCTTGGCCCGCTTCGACCGCAATGCAGGTGGGAATGCAGCCGCAGTCCAGATACCAAGCCCCTGGGTGAATGTCGTGTTCGGTAACCAATCGACCGTGCGACATGGACCTGGGCTCCGCCTCAATCTCCGTGATGCGATCCACCAGCATCAAAGGCTCGTCGGGGAGACGAACGCGGGTGGGGAACGAATCGACCTCACTAAACGCCTCGCCCAGCACGCGACCAACGGAACCGCGTGCGAACTCGAGACACGCCTCACGGTTGAGAGCGGGGGTTTGGGATGGGTTTGGGGATAGGGTCCAATCAGATGTCGACGCTCCGTCGTGTGAGTGTTGCGGCGACGAGGTGGGCCCGGAGGGGATCATCGACTGCGATCCGAGCTGGGTTTCGATCGAGCGCGACAGCGTCCCAGCCAGGCCTTGCGAGAATCGGAGATAGGCTTCGTGCGCGGCCATGGTTGCGGACTGCGCGCCGGTCATAGCGCGGGCGAGGAGGAGTTCGAAGGGATCCTGCGCCGACGGGATCGGTGCGGAGGATTGCCGGGTGAGGATCGGTTCAGGCGAGGGCACAGGCTGAGGCCGGGTAACTCCCGGTTGGCTTGGGATGGGGCCGACGGGTGCGGAAGCCGGCGGGACGCCCGCGTAGGCGGGTGTGGAGGGACGTGTCGAAACGGCAAGGACTAGGGGCGGTCCCGTAATCGGGATTCGGACGGAGGGAATCGTCTTGGGCGAGGTGGAGGTGCTCGGATCCTCGGAATCTACCCGGCGCGTGTAGAGGCTTCGCAGATCCACAGGGACACCTTCCGCCGTGAGATGCGCAAGCACCCGCAGCACACCGAGCACGGAGTCCGTAGCCGAAGGGCAAAGGGATCGAGCCAAGTGCGGACGATCGCCCAAGATTAGGTCGATCATCCGCGTGCACGACGCACCAGGGCCCATCTCTAGAAAGACGCGCACCCCTGAGTCGTAGGCCGCATGAATCACACGGGGGAAGTCGATGGTATCCGATGCCTGCGCCACGATCGCCTCAGCGGCGGTTTCTTGATCTGGAACAAATTCTCGCCCCCAGCCCCCGCTCAAGAAACGAATCCCCTCCGGCGGATGGGTCTCAAACCGATGCAGCTCACGGTAGGGTTGCTCAAAGGGGCGAAGCAACGCGCAATGGACCGTGCTGACCCCGTCGAGCGGGAACCAGTGGCAGCCCAAGGCTTCGAGCACTTCCCCTACCTCCTTTGTTTCGCCGCCGATAACGCACTCGCTGGGGGTGTTGATGATCAGAATGTAAACCCGACGGCGCTCTCCGATGGCTCGGCGAACGAGGTCGGCAGAACGGTCCACGAGCCCGGCTTTCCAGACAGGGTCGGAAGGATCCGTCCACTGCCAAGCCTGGCGCAGTTGTTCGGGCGAGCCAGTGAGGTCCTGCGAAAAGAGTGTGGAAGCCGAAACGCGTTCAAACATGTCGTCGCGATCCACCCACGCCCGCAAGGCGAACAACGCGGTGGATTCTCCCAGGCTATAGCCGATGGCGACGTCGGGTTCGACCCCGAACGACCGGATCAGGTCGGTGGTGAACGCGCCGAGTGTGACTTGGCCGCAGATCACCGCTCGATGGTCGAGTCCCACGGAACTCGAGAATGAATCATTCCAGATCGTATGCGCATACATCTGGGACGCGAGCCGCTGGTTCTCGAGGTCTTGCTTGCGGAGAATCGAGGGCCATCTCAAAGCGAGTTCGCGGCCCATGCCCACGAACTGATTTCCAGCCCCGGGATAGACAAAGCCAATCGGACTGTCCGCGAAAGGATTGGATGTCGCGTAAAAGATACGATCCCGATCCTGCGCGCGTGGCACAGGCGCCGGAGGATCGTTTCGAAGGGGATCTCGAAGGGAGGTCTCCAACGCAGCGTGGAGGAGACGTCGAAGCTGGGCTAGGTCTTGGGCAATGACGACAAGCCGTCGGGAGCGCTTCGAGTTGCCAACACGATCAAACCAGTGTCGACCGAGGTTCTTAAACGGGAGATCGGGACGGGAGTCGACCATTTCCCGGAGTAACACCAGCTGTTCGGTGAGTTCAGTCCGTGTCTCGCCCTCCATAAGAAAGAGGGTTTCATCCCCTTCACCAAAGGACCAAGGCCGCTCAATCGATCGACGTCGGTCGGAGGGTTCAGGTGGTTCCTCCAGGACGACGTGGGTGTGATTGCCATCCACACTCGCGCAGCTGATCCCAGCCCGGCGCGGCCCATCGATCTGGTCGCGGATCCACGGTAACGCGGTGCGTGGGAGCCGTAGTCGGGGATGCTGTCGCAGCGCGGGAGTGGGGTCGTTCCCACCCCGGAGTGGGGGGATGACTTGATGAAAGAGGGCGAGGCAGGCTTTGGTGAATCCGAGCAAACCCGAGGCGGCGCCCGCATGTCCGACATCGGCTTTGATGCTGCCCAGGTAGCACGGCGGCGGGGGGGCGAAATCACCGACTGAGGCTTGGGAAACAAAAAAACCAGCGATGGCCTCGGCTTCATGCTGGTCCTCCGCCGGAACACCGGATCCGTGCGTTTCTAGATAGCCGATCGTGAGCGGCGAGACTTGTGCTTGGTCGTAAGCGCGGCTGAGGGCTTCGGTGCACACATGGGCCCCACTGGGACCGTCGAGCGGCGAGCCGCTAGAGCTTCCGATCCCGCGAACAACCGCGTAGACCCGATCGCCGTCGCGTTGGGCATCGTCGAGACGCTTGAGAACCACGGTGGCCGCGCCTTCGCCAGGAATGGACCCAAGCGATGAGGCATCGAAGGGTTTGGTCTCTCCGGTGGTCGAGTAGGGGCGCACGGCGTGCGTGGCCACAAGTGTCCGGAGATCTCCGGTGACGTCCACTGCTCCTGCGATAGCGCGGTCGATCTCACCCCGCTGAAGGGCTCGAACCGCAATCTCAAGCGCCCGGATTCCGGAACAGTCTTCATTGCAAACGGTATGGGTTGGGCCGCCAAATTGAAATTCTTTGGCGATACGGCTCGCATTCACGCCGGCAAGCGCGCCCATGGTGCGGTCGGCCGTGAGTGTTTGGCCGAGTCCTTGAACCTCCGGCGAGGAGGGCTTGAGTGAGGCCCATCGCAGGTGAAAGTCTGTGGTGCGTAGATCTAAGCCCAGACCGATAAACACGCCGGTGCGGGAGGGATCGACCGAGGTAAGTTGTGCGTCCTCGATAGCGAGCCGGGCGCTTTCGAGCATCAGGGCTTGCTGGGGCAGCAGTTCCGCGAGTTCCTTCGGGGGGATCCGATACCGATCCATAGGAATCGAAAGGTCCGGCAGATAGTAACCCGGAAACTGGCAGATGCCTCCGGGAACCCTTTCGAGCTCTCCCGACGTCACGCCCCGCCAGTCGGGCCGAGCCTCGGTCGGGTCCGCCTTGCGGCTCCCTAGAACGCGTTCTTGAAAATCGGTGAGAGTGGTCCATGGGCCGGCCATGGCGGAGAGGCCGACGACCGCGATCGGGGCTGGCGGAGTGGTTTTAGTTCGGCTGGGGGCGGGGGGGAGAGAACTGGGGATTGTTGGAGCAATCCATTCCTCGACGAGCACGTGGGCGTTGATCCCGCCGAAACCGAACCCGTTGATGGCCGCGCGACGCGGGACCTGAGGGCCACGCGGCACCCATGGCTGAGAGGTCTCGAGAATTCGAAACGGGCTGTCGTGTAGGGGAACCCGATCGGAGGGGGATCGGAAGTTGGCGGTGGGGGGAAGGGTCCGATGCTTGAGGGCTAGGATGACCTTAACGAGACTCGCGCTTCCCGCGCCAGTGAGCAGGTGGCCGATGTTGGCCTTCACCGCCCCCAGCACACATTGGCCGGGGTTCCACGGCCGCCCCTCCCAGAGTCGACAGAGACTCTCAAATTCCACGGCATCTCCAACAGGGGTGCCGGTCGCGTGGCATTCGATAAAGTCCACATCATCCGGGGACCAAGCCGCTGCACGATAGGCTTGTCGCAGCGCGCGCAATTGGCCTTCGGAATTGGGCGAGAGCAGATTGCCATCGAGATCGTTGGAAAGCCCGATTCCTTTGATGACAGCAAGAATGGGTTCGCCTCGGTCCAACGCGTCGGAGAGTCGACGGAGCACGACGATTCCAGCTCCCTCACCCACCACCAGTCCGTCGCCTGCGGCATCGAAGGGGGAGCAGCGTCCTGAGGGTGAAAGCGCGCGCAGTTGGCTGAAACCCATCTGGGTGTAGAGCGAATCAGGACGTGAAACCCCTCCGGCGAGCATGGCGTCCGCTCGGCCCGACGTGAGTTCGTCGCAAGCCAGCTTGAGGGCGTAAAGCGAGGAGGCGCATGCGGCGTCGAGGGTGCACGTGCCGCCCCCGAATCCGAATGCTTCAGCAACCAAGCCCGCCGGCAAGCCGCTCACAAAACGGTTCACAGCCTTCAACCCAAGCGGTTTGAGATCGGCGCTTGCGGTTCCACTCTGAGGGCGGAGGACAGGGCTTAGGATGCGGTCGCAGAGTTCTGAGGAGGTATCCGTCGGCAGGGCGATGTTTCCGACAATCACGCCGATCCGACGCCGGTCCAGAGCGTCGAGACGAACCGAAGCCAAGGAACGCCGACAGGCTTCGAGCAGCACATGAACCACAGGATCCAGCGCTTCAAGCCGCTCAGGCGATAGGTTCAGGCCGTCGGCGGAGGTTTTGAAAGGCTCGAGAAAACAGCCGCGCGCCGTATAGACGCGGTCGGCGGCACCGGGGGTGCTATCGAGCACCTGATTTGGCTCAAGGATCCACCGACTAGGGGGCACGTCACGGGAGGTGTCCTTGGCGGAATGGATCACCTTCCAAAACTCATCAATCGAGGACGAGCCGGGAAAAACTCCATCGGCCGCGATGATCGCGATGGGTTCCTCCAGCGAAGCGCCCCCGGCTGCGGCGGGGCGCTCAGACTTGCTCTTCATGCTGGAGACGGTTCTGCTGGAATGCCTTCTTCAACCCGGGGTCGATCACGCTCTCAAATCCCTCGACCATCGCGACAAGATTACCCGATCGATCGAGGAACCGGATGTTCGCTGTCGTGAGATTAGAGTCGGCGGAGATGTCGTCGACGACGACCCGAAGCCCGGTTGTCGGGAAGGCGGATCGGAACTGTCGGAAGCTCCGCACTCCGCAAGGCAAGCAAGCGGCGGTTCGGTGTTCCCACGACCACAGGATCATCAACTGAAACGCGGCATCAAGGCCTAGCGGGTCAAGAATCCAGTTGGGTCGGCAAGGGTTCTCGATCCACTGCTTCGGATTAGGAGCGCTGGTTGTGAGGGCGTGGATGCTGTTTGCATCGCAGTGCACCACCTCTTCAATCGCCTGAAACCATGGTCCGTGGAAAAGGCGGCCATCCAGATAAGCGGACTTGAACGAAGCAATGGGCTGGGTGGGTAGCGGGAGACTCAAGTCGCGCGGTGCGGGTTCCCGAGAATCAACCAGCACCACCTCGGCCCTCGCGTGCAAGGTCCGGTGGGCGACGGCTCCGGTCCACATCTCGACGGGAACCGTCATGGTTCCCTCGGAAAGCATGGCGCTACCCGTCATGAAGCGGGCGGATACTTCGTCGGAGCCATTCAGGATGAGGCCCTTGAAGATCTTGAACTGTTGGATCCCGCCAAATTCGAGGCCGGGATTATTCTGCAACGCGGCCTCGGCCAACCATTCCATCATCAATGCGGCCGGGAGCACGGCTCGGCCGTTCAAGATGTGTGAGGCGAGACAGGGGACCGACCCGATCCCCACTGCACGCTCGAAAGCCAAGTTCAGATCCTCGGCGCTCGGAATCGGAGATTCAGTGGAGGAGGGACCTGAGCCATTGGAGGATCCCATGGTCGCGATGGCGAGAACCTCGACCGCGCGCTCCGCGTGTGATGAAACCTCGTTCACGAAAAACCGCGCTCCGGCGTCGGGTTCGATCAGCCCAACCCCTTCGTTTTCGAAAATCTTCCTCAGCCCGTCCGAGACCATGCCACCATTCCATGGTCCCCAGTTGAAGGAAACGACTCGACAGTCGGGGCGTCGTCGGGATTCGGTTTGAGCCAATTTATTGAGCACCTCGTTGGCGACGGCGTAGTCGATCTGACCGACTCGGCCGAACCGGCCCGTGTAGGACGAGAAGAGGGCAATGAGTGCGAGGTGCTCGGACTGCAATGCTTCGAGCAAGTTGCGGAGGCCTTCCACCTTGGTGCCATAGACCTGAGAGAACTGCTCTGGGGTCTTGTCCTCGATCCGTTTGTCCGCGAGCACTCCGGCACCGTGCACAACGCCGCGGATGGGACCGAAATCCTGGCGGATTTGGTTGATCATCGTGCGGGTAGCAGCGGCGTCACGGACGTCGAGGGAGCGGTAAACGGCAGTGGCTCCGACCGCCTGGAGTTGCTTAAGTTGGGACCGGATCTCACGCAGTGCCATCACCTCGCGGAACTCGGTTTCGAGTTGGCGAGGGGATCGAGGGCTCTCGGCGCGGGATGCCAGGGCCTTTTTGATGCTCGACTCGGAGGTGAGCGCGGCGAGCCATTCCGGCTCGGGGTTGGGGCTAGGGCTACGGCCGAGCAGCACCAGTCGCGGCTGATGTGCCTTCGCCAATTCGAGGATCGCGGTGCCCGTGATGCCGCGTGCGCCACCTGTGACCACCACAACATCGCCGGTTTCGAGAACCTTCTGCGCGCCGTTGGTAGCGACGGGTTTCGACTCGATACTCAACGCGGTCCGGTGCGTCCCGCTGACCCCGACCTCCACTGGACCTCGACGAAACAGTTCGTCGACCAAGGTTGCGGCGGAGTCATGGATGGACCGCTCGGTTATTGTTACATCGAATGCTTTGCAAAGGACATTCGGCCATTCATGCGCGGCAGTTTTGGAAAGACCCGCGAGGCCGCCGCCCAGGGCATTGGCATGAGGCTCCAGAGTTCCGAGTCCAAACTCACCATCCAACCGCGACACCGTAGCGAAAATACCACCCTTACCACCGCGTGCGGAACGGAGGCTCGAGGCCGATTTTTGGAGCAACCGGAACGACGAGAGCAGCCTTTGATCATCGCCTTCACTTCCCGGCCAAACCACCACCAACGCTGCGGCGGCAGTGCTTTCTGCGGAAGACAGGAGGTCATCGAGGGGCCGATGCACGACCCGCAGTCCACGGCCCGCGAGGGCCGTTGCCACGGCCGTCCCGAGTTCGGTGCCATCGTCGCACACCACCGCAAGACTCCCACTTTCGAGGGAGATCGCCGGACGATCCTTGGGGTTGTGGAGGGGAACGGCTCGCAATACTTGACGTTGAAGGACGCTTGCGGACAACCGGGGCGGGCTGGAAAGACCAGGGTTCGCGGCCGACCGGAACGAGGCTTGAGCCGGGTTAGGAACGGTCTTTACAGGAGCGTCAGGAGCCAGGAAGTCAACAATTTGCCGGAGGGTTTGGAGGCTTCCCAGATGCTCGGGTTTGATTTCCGGAGCATGCGGCAATTGGCCTCTCAATGACGCCATGATCTCCACCCGTTTGATCGAGTCGATGCCAAGGTCCGAGTCCAATCCCATGTCGAGGGTTAACATCTCGGCCGGGTAACCCGTCTTCTCGGCGACCACCTGGAGAAGTGCCGCCGCAGCAGCAGCCGGGCTGGTTCCCTCTGACGCATCCGAAGGAGCAGATTGCATGGCCGGTTGCGCCATTGGCGATCCCGCGGTGGAAGTGGATGCGGTCAGAAAGTCCACAATGTGCCTAAGCGTCTGAAGACTCCCTAGATGCTCGGGCTTAATCTCAGGTGCCTCGGGCAGTTGCGCCCGTAGCGAGGCCATAATCTCCACACGCTTGATGGAATCGACTCCAAGATCCGAGTCCAATCCCATGTCGAGGGAGAGCATCTCCACCGGGTAACCCGTCTTTTCAGCGACCACCGCGAGCAATGCCTGGCTTGCAACCGCCACCCCTAGGGTCGGACCGGAAGTCACCGCGGCACCGGAACTGACCGCCCCACGGGGCAGTTCAGAAGTCGGCGTTCCGGCCAAGTTCTCCGACGCGGGGTTGGGTGCTGCGAGGAAATCGACGACTTGAAGCAGAGTTTGCAGCGTGCCCAAGTGCTCGGGCTTGATTTCCGGGGTGCCCGGAAGCCGGCCACGTAAAGCGGCCATGATCTCGACACGTTTGATGGAGTCGACGCCCAGGTCGGAATCCAAACCCATTTCGAGGTTAAGCATCTCGGACGGGTAACCGGTCTTCTCAGCGACCACATCCAGAACCGCGCGTGCGATGAGGTCGCGGCTCGGCCCAGTCGACGGACGAACGGCGGGGCTCGGATACGACGGGGCAGGAAGGTTCGGCGTCGGGGTAGCGGAAACCGCCGGCCTAGACACGGAAGTCGGAGGCGTCGGAGGCGCGCTGATGGGGGGCGATTGCTGGGGAGTTACCACCACGCTCGGGAGGGGAGCCGAGGGAAGTGAGGAACCCGAAAGCAGGGCACTGCGTTGAGCCAAGAGGGACTCGAGAGTGCGTCGAGCGGCGTCTTGGTTTTCGAGAAACTGCCGGTGCAGCTGGGCGGTTTGCTCCTGCATCTTCTGAAGCGTGAGCAGGCCTTGCTCGGCAAGGTTCAGGGCTGAGCTGGATGAAGGCACCCAGGCAGGTGATGGGGATGACGGTTGCATCGCGCTGCGCGCTGGAGTGATCGGAGCGGGGTTGGGATTGACGTGAGCGGGCGGTGTGGACATCGAGCGCGCGTGGGGTTCTTGAACGGAGGCGAGAGTAGGTTGGCCGGATGGAGCAGACGCCTGCAACGAAGGAGGCACGGATGGCCGCACCAAAGCCGACCGAGGCGGCCGAACGGGGGCCGATGTGGATCGGTGATTCGCCCCACTCAACGGGATGGTTAACGTCGGCTTTCCGGTTTGGGAAGCCTTGCTTTGGACCGATTCGGGCTGCTTCTCCCACCGCGAGAGATCGACAGGATGCCCGAGCGCGGCCAGCCGACACAGCGTGGCAGCGAGATCGAACACACCGCTTCGTGAGCCTTTGGACGCATCGAGAGCGACCGTTGCGACCTCTTTGCCTGGGAGGATGGCCTGCACGAGGTCGCTGAGCACGTGCCCTGGGCCCATTTCGACGAATGTGGTGACGCCATCGGCGAACATGGTCTCAATCTGAGCCATAAAGTCGACCGGCTTGACGATCTGACTGGTGAGCAGCTCGCGGGCTTGGCGCGCGTTGCTGGGGTATTCGCGCGCGGTGGCATTGGCGTAGACGGGAATGCGGCCTCGGCTGAAGGGAACGGACTCGAGTACGGCCGCGAACGGTTCGCAGGCATCGGCGACGAGGCTACTGTGGAAGGCTGCGGAGACCTTGAGCACCTTTGCGCGCACGGAGCGTTGAGCGAGTTGGGTGGCGGCTCGTTCGATTTCCGGCTTCGGTCCGGCGAGAACAAACTGGCTGGGGGAATTCCGGTTCGCGATGACGAGACCGCGATCTTCCTCACCCAAGAAACGGGTGACGGCGTCCTCGGAGGCCTGGACGGTGAGCATGGCGCCGCGATCGCCACGCCCGCTGCCGGATGCCATGAGTCGGCCACGCACGTTGGACAAGAGGTGAAGGGCTTCGGGTTTGAGACGCCCCGCACCGCACAGCGCCAATAATTCACCATAGCTCTGACCCGCGGCGGCCTCGGGCGTGATGCCGAAATAGCCGAGCACATTCATGGCTCCCAGCCCTACGGCACCCAGGGCAGGTTGGGCGACATCGGTGGCTTTAAGGGCTTCCTCGTTTTCTTTCCGGGCCTCCTCGGTGAACGCGGTTTGAGGATAGATGAAGTCGCTGAGCCGTGCGCTGGGTTTGGCAGCGCGTTCCTTGGCGAACACACGATCCGCAGCCGATAAAGCCTCCAGCATGGCGGGGAACTGGCAGGCGAGGTCTCGGAGCATGCCGACGTATTGGGAGCCTTGACCTGGAAAGAGAGCACCGAGTCGCCCCTTCTTCGGACCGGTCGCGAAGGCTGCTCCATTGGGGAGCACCCACTGAGATTTATCAGGGTGCCGATCCAGCATGAGGAGGATGGCGTCACGAACAGCACTCAAGGGTGTGGAACGCGTGAGCGGGACGAGCAGACGCAAGGATGCTTGGGAATCGAAGGTCGATCGGGAAAGGAAGGCCTTGGAACGAATCTGTGGCCAGGCGAGCTCGTCAGGCAGCTGGGCCACGCTATTGCGCAAATCGACCCGACCAGAGGCAGAAAACGCAAGGATCTCGACCTCGCCATCCCAGTCTGGGCTGCTCTGCTCCCGCTTGTGTTCCTCCATGACGCAGTGGAAATTGGTACCGCCGAACCCGAACGAACTCACCCCCGCTCGGCGTGGATGGTCGCCGGTGGGAAGCCATGGACGCTTCTGGGTGTTGATATAGAACGGAGATTTGCCTGGAGCCAACTCATCGACCGGCGTGGTGACTTTGATGGTTGGCGGAAGGACCTTGTTTTGAAGCGCTAGAGCCGCCTTGATCAGCCCTGCCACACCCGCTGCGGCTTTGGTATGCCCGATCTGGGATTTCACGGAACCGAGCGCAGCCCAAGTGCCTGTAGCGCCACTTTCACGGTAAACTTCCGTGAGCGAGTTCACCTCGGTGGCGTCGCCCACCTTCGTGCCCGTGCCATGTGCCTCGATTAGGCCGATCGTGCTCGGGTGCACCCCCGCGTGTTGATAGGCGCGTCGAAGGGCTTCCTTTTGGCCATCCGCTCTCGGGGCGTAAATGGCATTGCCCCGGCCGTCGCTGGAGGACCCGATTCCCTTGATGACCGCGTAGATTCGATCCCCGTCCTTCTCGGCATCTGCGAGGCGTTTGAGCACGACCATTCCAATACCCTCGCCGAGAATCGTGCCGTCGCATTGACGATCAAATGGCTTCGCATCCCCCGAGGGCGAGAGCGCCGGGGTCTTGCTAAAGCACATATACATGAAAATGTCGTTGAACGTGTCGATCCCTCCGGTGATCACCATGTCGGAACGGTTCGAGGTCAGCTCGAGCGCCGCGAGATGCAACGCGGCGAGCGAACTGGCGCAGGCGGCGTCGACCACACAATTGGTACCGCCGAGATCGAGTCTGCTGGCGATACGACCGGCCGCCACGTTGCCAAGCAGGCCCGGAAAGGAGTTCTCTTGCCAACCCACGTAAGAATCGGAAATGCGCTGAACGACGTCCTCAGCGAGCTCGGAGTCGACCCCGGCCTCCTTGAGGGCGCGTCGCCAGATCGGATGTCCAAGGCGGGCCCCTAAGGGGATGACCAGCTCCAGAGCCCCTGTGACCCCTAAAATCACGCTCGTGCGGGACTTGTCGAACGGTTTCTCCCCGTAACCCGCGTCATCCAGGGCTCGTTTGGCCGCAACCAATCCAAGCAGCTGCGTGGTGTCGGTGGCTTCGACATCTTTCGGGGCGATGCCGAATTCCATCGGATTGAAATCAACGGGGGAGAGGAAGCCGCCACGGCGTGCGTAGGTTTGATCGGGGGCCTTGGGATCTGGGTTAAAATAGTCGTCGACCTTCCAATGAGAGCGGTCGGGGACAGCAGAGATGGCGTCGGTCCCATTCTTGATGTTCCTCCAATAGGCTTGGAGATCATCCGCTTTAGGGAAGAGACAACTGATGCCTACAATAGCCAGTGGCGCAGACTCACTCATCGCGTTTTTCCAATTCCGGGGCTGACGTCAGGGATTCAGGGTCGAGAGGCGGGAGATTGTTCAGGCGGGCGGGGCAGGGAAACCCCTGAGCGCGCAGGGCAGTGGCGCGCATTTGCGCGGCGGCTCCGAGGAGCAGGTGGAGGCCGACCTTCGCAGCGCGCCGGTTCTCGGGCAATTCGAGCGGGGTCCCGCGAGTCCATTCATTGAAGGCACCCATCGCCGGCCCGCACCACACCTGGTAGTCAAGCACCCGTGTGGGATCCCCGGCATTGGCCCAACGCGAACTTAAGCCCAGGTAGGAGCGGAATACGAGGGCCATTTTGTGCTTCGGATCGCGTTCTGCGCGTTCCACCTCGCGGGGATCGCGTTTCAGAAAATACTCGCGTGTTCCAAGCCAAGCGTCCTGGAGCGTGTTTTTGAAGAACTGCTTTTCGAGAACGGAGCGATCGGCCTCTGGAAGCGCCTCCAGACTCGGGTGGGTGCGGTAGAGGTCGTAAAGTTTGTTTGCACGCATGGGGAACATCGTGCCCCGCTTCAAAACCTGGACC
>Ga0172373_10005658_pt1 | contig 17051 bp, 23 predicted proteins | sample Lak10m_2_FD_114546 | JGI IMG/M metagenome (GOLD analysis project Ga0172373, IMG submission 114546) | Freshwater microbial communities from Kabuno Bay, South-Kivu, Congo - kab_092012_10m | ecosystem: Environmental > Aquatic > Freshwater > Lake | place: Democratic Republic of the Congo...
ATAAACGAACTTGTGCGATAGAAAATAGATCTTATTGGACTCATGGATAACCGTAAAACTCCTTCGTGTACTCATCGATATAAAGACCAGCGTCAGACACACTTCCTCGAGTCTTAACTACATAATACATTCCGTTGGACCACAATGCGCCCTCTACGATGTCTCCTTCTTTATGTTTAGAAGGTACAGTTTTAACATAATACCATGTTCCGTCGTCCAAAAGTTTATATCTAAATAACTCCAAAGGCACTCTAGAAGATATCTGTTGCTTTGAAGACTCAAAAATATCTATCTTAGAATGGAACACAGCAAAATTATTTATTAAATTTAAAATTTCATCTAAACTGTAATTTAAAGTAGTGTAAGAAACATAAGAAGGAAACATAGTCAAAAACTGCGTATGCAAATAATATGAACTGTCCTCAGAAATAGTTGAATCTATAGAAGATATAGTTTCTGGAACATGCAATAATACACTAGACACTAGACGACCTTGTCTTGTAAAAGGTCTTCTTTCATAAGCAATTTGACATAAAGTATCTTTTTCTCTAAAGAATTCAAAAACTTAAGAGTATTTACTCTCCACAAAGATTCTGTTGCCAACAATTTGTGGATGTCTTCTTTAGGCGCATTTCTGTCCTTCATTTGCTGTAATAATATTTTTCTACCGGCTTCGCGGGAAGAAATATTGTACTCTACATCTCGTTTTATTGAATACAAACAATAAAACCATTTATCAATATTTAAAACCAAAGTTTCTAATTCAGATGGAGTGACCTGTGTTTTGATATCTTTGTTAACCAAAGCTTCAAAAGCCGACAAGTCATTTCGATTATACTGTTTTGCCTGCATGATGGGGTTCCTTTTTGATGTATATATTATTTATATATTTGTATACCTGTACTAAATCAGCAATAAACTGTTCCGTCATGGATTCAAACTTCGATGCATAGCCTGGTGAATACATGGGCATCACCATCCAATAACCCAAGGCCGTTAAATTTCCACGATAATCCTTTATTTTTACTTCCGTGCCAAATAGAACAGAAGTAGCTAAAGATCCCATTGTAATTATAACGCTTGGTCGCAATAGCTGTAACTCAGAATGCAAATAAGGAGCACAATTTATAACTTCTTGATTTTCGTATTTTATATTCTTTGGACATCTGTTGACGTAAGTTAAACAAAGTTGATCAGATTTAAACCCAACCTGTTTGATCTTGTCAACCAAAAAACCAATTGAATTTGAATCAAGTGAAGGACTTTCAATCACTATTACAACTTTGGGATCAGTAGAATTCCATTTTGGCAATTCAGGCTTAGAAGCAATAGCACACTTTCTACAATTCAACACAACAGTATGAAGATCCTTGATGGTAGATTTAGATTTACCAGAAACAAGATCAACTCTTAGTTCATGTAAAAAAGCGTCGATGGAAGATTCAGGCAAATAGTCAGACAATCTTTTTGCAACAACAGACAAAAGTTGTGAATCACCATGACCAAGGTAATTAACTGCAAAAGCATGAGACTGACTTGTGCCTTTTTCGGCCAAAGCTTCTTGGATTAACGAATTTAGATTATCTTCGTCAAAATCCGGCATTAGAAGCTATCTGGAACCGAAGACGAACCTACCGTAGCAGTTTCGTTAGTACTAGAAGACTTGGAAGAGCCTGCAGTAGCGGCATAAGAAATATGCTCAGCAACTATGACAACCTTGCTTCTATTCTGATCTTCCTGCTTCCATCTTTCTTGAACCAAACGACCAACAATAGTTATCTTAGAACCCTTTTTGATCTTGGAATCAGAAATTTGACCATGCATGAAAGATGCGTTCTTACTTGCAAAACCGTTTGCATCCTTGAGATAATAAACAATATCAAAATAACCAGAGTTGTTGTCTCCGCCTTTTTCTTGGCCGGCATAATCAACCGCTAAACGAAACTTGGCAATTTTGTCATTGATTAACTCGGGGTCAGCTACGACACCACCTGTGATGTTGATTAGATTTCTTGGATCAATCATTTTTTGTCACTCTCTTTTTGGTCAATTAATATTTGTTTAAAATTATATGATATTTCATCTAGAAATTGAGTAGACTGATGTATAGCTTCCTCTACACCAACTTCTAGTATGAGATTATTATACATTGATATAAACAAGTTGTATATTCCTGATTTCAACTCAACAACCGAGTCCGCAAATATTGGCTCTTCGACTTTATCTACTAAACTCAAATCTTCTGATTTATCATCACTCATGTTCATACTCTCTTTGAAAAAACTTCATCAATAATTTGCCCCAAAATTTTGGGATCAGTATAGCCCTTGTCATACATAACAGATATTACTGGTTTAGGATCAACATGACTATAGGTGATAAGCTGAAGATTAAATATGTCATTTAAAGTATACACTCTATAATTATTTAAATCTCTTTTAGGAACAGGATACTTACCAGCTTTTTCTCTATTTGAAACTGTAAGAACGGATATATTTAATATCTCAGCAACTTCAGACCTATTAAAAAATGGTTCCACAACAACTGTTCTAGCCATTTTATGTACCTTTACTTAACTTTATATATGTATATATAATTAGTAAAGGATAAATCTAAGTTTCAATGATTAAATATATCAAACTTTATATAACAACTTAGGCTTCTTTCTTTTTGGCATTTTGTATAAAAGCGGCGGAAACAAATGAGTTGTATCTAGACTTTATAGCAACCAAAGTGCTATTTTCTGAAGATATATTCTTCAATATATTTCCACAAGTAAGATACTTATATACATACGGCTTAACAGATATCTTACCACTATTAAGAACGTACTGATAATATGCGTCGCCGTCATAATCTCCATTCTCAATCATGTGCGCGATATCTTCTGGATCCTCTCCCTCGTAATAATCATGAGCCCAATCGTTTAGCCAATCGTAATAAGAAGGATGTTCGTACAATTCATCACCTATACCCGATGGTTTGTAAGCACTGGAGGGAAAATGCTGCTCAACAGAAGAAGCGGGCCAAACAACACTTAAAATTTCTTCTAACGGTATTTTTTCCCACGCAGAAAGTATCGTCATAACTTGGGGGGCGGCGTAGTACACCGCGCCGTACGGATTGGCAAACATGCCCGTATAATCATTATAAGATACATGCTTAAACACCGTGTCCTTGACGGCACTAGTGTAAGATTCCAAACTAAACCCAATAGATTCCAACTTAGGATATACAGATTGTAAGTTAACGTGAACCACAGCTTCATTCAAGTCATTGTTGGTTCCATTGTTCCAAACCCAATCATAAGCTGACGCAATAACACCAGAAATATTCTTCTGATATCTTTCTACATCCTGCATCTCAGCAAAAAAGGGTCTGCACAATTGCCCGTTTGTATAAAAATTGGGCAATGGTGGCAAACATAACTGCTGTGTTTCTTCAGTCAATGAAGTAGAAGAAAAGAACATGTTTACATCTGTTAGATAATAATTAGAATCAAACCTAGCAACATATATCTGCCATGGCAAAGGAATCCTATACACATGCATGGTGCTATCAGACATCTTAGAATGTACCTTATCGCTATTATAAAAAATGTTTTGATAACAAGGAGGACGCTCAAACAATACATAATTGCTGTCAATAATTCTTACGCCCGGAGGTAAAACACCGGAATTTCTACCATCAAGAACACTACCACTAAACCCAGAAAACACTGTACCTAACAAATAACTAACAGCGTCATAACCAGAAAAACTAACCGACTCATCGTTATGGTCAGTAACGACGACCTTAAAGTTTGTGTTCGTGCTATGATAAGCGGTAGTACCATCAAATATTGATATCAAGCTTGACATATAATCTCCTATAAAATATTGGTTTATTAAGACAAATAATAAGTAAACAGACCCTCAATCGCTGCAACAAGTATTGCGCCGATTGCGGTCAGTATAGCTGCAATAATTACTGGATCCATTATGTTATATCTCTTTCTATCTCAACTAACCCTAATATAATTCATCGCTTCATTAATACGATACACCACTTGTGAATTACTCTTTGAAAGCTTTCGCTTAGATTTTGGAGAATTCCCAAGAGAAGCAAGCCTATCTAACAAATTAGCCTTGAAACTATCATAATAATTAATAAGATCTTGTTTGGTATAAAATGTGTATGTCTTTTCTTTACAATCAGCGTGAACAAAAAAGGTATCTGAAGTTTGATTTTTCAACTGAGAATAAAACTCCATTAAAGGCGCAAAATCAAATCCTTGACTTTCAAGAATACTATACGCATCGTCTACTTTATACAAATCCATTTTTTTAAGTTGAGACCTATTGATATTTTTAAATAAATAAACTATTGTATAATTAGAATAATAAGAAGATGCTTTTTCCATGGTGCAACGAGGATCATTTGCAGCCACTGCCTTAACAAGCGGATCTTGAATACAAAGACCAAGTTCACTCATCGTTATAGGCCTATTTATAGATTGCGACTGAAATACGCTACTGTGCAAAGGATCAATAGTATGTGCGGGACTAAATGAAGGATCTTCGTCATCAAAAACATCTTCCATGTCATCAAAAACTTGTTCCCGTCGATCATTAATTGCATCTTGAAAATCCTCTTCTTGATTAAAGAGTTGGAACTCAATATCTTCACAATACTCTTTGACAACTTCAGAAAACTTTTGAGCAACGCCCCGAAGCAATAGATTATTAGAAACAGAGTATGATGAACGAACAATGTTTTTATTCTTATTTTTTTTCTTGTTGCTAAGCTCAATATCTTTGACAACATCACCAATCTGTTTATAAAAAGACAAAGTCTCTTCCAATGACAATAAAGACATAAAAGATAATAATTTTACGTAATCGTAATTGCTTACATAATAATCAAACACAACATTTGAAACAACATCCAATGCTTTGGATCTAGAAAAACCAAACTTTTTAACTACGACAGAAATCAATTTATCGTAAAACTCAGGATAAGATTTAGGATTTCTGTACATATCAATTAAAGGATACTTAAGTTTGTAATCTTCTTCTGAAATCTGATTAAATGGTACAGCCTCTCCCGAGTTAACTCTACCGGACAGAGCATACAATGGTTTTGATGTCAAGTCATTGTTCCATCCACCTAACATATAATCGTTAAAAAGCATAGAATGCCAATATCTATAATCAAAAGTACTAAAGTCAGACTGATCTTTTACGTGAGACAATAAATTTGAAAAAGAACCAGACCAACATATTTTTGAATCTGAATGTGTATTAGGAAACAAAGAATTAATATACATTTGAGCAGAAGAAGACAATGCAGAATGAGAATAATAAATTCTTACATCACTTGGATCATATTTATTTATAAATGTAACTGGTATTATAGTTATTGTCCAAGGTACCCATATAAACAAATCTTCAACTTCCGGAGCGCTGTGCGACGCTCTTGCATTCTTGTATTTAACATTAATTCTGCATGGTGGGCGTTCAATATAATAAGACTGAGACTTGTCTACATATCTAACTGCCATAGGCAGTATATGCCGTTTCGAACGCATCTGTAAATTATAGTCCTGCTGATCGAAAATCAGCTCAGTAGGAACAACATACTGTAGAGACACTAATGACTGAACAAGAAAATCAAAACTGTCTTCCGGAAATAGTTCACTTGCTGCTCTTACGCAAGAATAATAACCAGTTATTGCTGTGTTCCTTACCTGAAACCAACTAGAATTGTCAGATGAATACTGCACTATATTATACACGCCTGGCATAAAAACTCCTTTCTTTACCTAAGAGACAATATAAAGCTTTTCTTCTCAACGGGTGTTTCAATAGAAGGAGGCACCTCAGAAGAAACCAAAGTAATAGACACTTCCTCTGGACAAGAAGAAACAACCTCATTGACCACAGAATCAATTTCAGAAATTACTTGATCATAAGGCGCATCTACAGGAGGAACCAATGTATAAGATACTTGATCATTTTCAGAATTAACCAAATTAAAAACCCTACTTCCCTTGTGATCTACATGCTCATAAAGATCAAAAGACAATGATCCTTTACCCTGAGAAGTGTACTTCTTTCGTAATACAGAAGTAGACTTATAATAAGGGCAAAGAGTTTGGTTGGAAGTCAAACCAAATCCACAATAAGATGCTTTGTCAGGCTTAGATAAAGCAGAATGTGTGCAAATGCAAATGCTTTCAGGACGATTTGCATAAGCATACTCTTTGCTGACTATGTCTACGTTCTGGGTTTTCAAATTAAAATGAGAACATATTGAAAACTGAGACATGGACTCTTCCTCCTCTGATATTATATTGGTATGAAACATTGGTGCGCTACTTTGACTTTTAAACTTACCTAACGGTAAATTTGTTGTCTTCATTTTCTTAATTGACTTAGTAAGTTTCTGAATGTCACCGTTAAGTTTATCCGACAGTTTTTTAAACTGATCATTGGTTACGGCAAACGTTTTCGGAACAACATAAAACATATGCCCTATCAAAAGCTCCCAACCATTATAAAAATTAGATATATGGCGCTTAAAACTCAACGTATAATCAGCCTGAAACGGATCAGTGGAACACAACTCTATTGTATACACGTATCCATGTGGATACTCATTATTAACTAACGGAGAAGATTTCCAAACATTATTAATATGAACATACAAAGGTAATGAATTAGATTTAATTCCATTCATAATATTAGCTTTAGAAATATAAAAATTACCGGTATTGAATAAATCAAATATAATAATATCATCAATGGAAAGATCCTCTTCAAATTCCCAAGCAACATAATCAGAATGTATGGGATACACATAAAAATTCATGACCGCGCTCAATTGTGAAAGCAATGATTCAGGCATTTCTCCCATATCAGTACTGGGAGAATAAGGAATCTCCAATTTCAAATAAGTTACCTCATCTAAATTTATTTGAGGTTTACCTATAAAAGAATAATCTAATAAACTAAACTCAACAGTACTATTATCGTTGTCCATAACATTCTCCTTAATGCCAAGTCATTAGATAACCATTAATTCCCTGTTTATCTTGCAATTCTGTTTTTCTCAACAAAGATTCATAACTGCTTTGAACAAAATTGTTATCCTTAATTATGTTTTCAATGTATAACTGCATAGATTTAAGTACATCAAAAACATCTTTAGAATCAGAAAGTATCGTGTCATAAGCAAGAGACGTAGAAGATTTATTCATGGTAAATATTTGCTCAGTATTTGGATGATAAGGAACAACCGTTATAAACGCATTTGATTTATCTGAAACAATTATTCCATTTTTAAACATAAAAGTTAACAAAGAAATACGAACTGAAGGATAAAAAGGAGCAAAAATAATATTAAAAAAGTCGTTAAAAAAATAAGGCAGAACTACAGCTTTTTTCTGCGCAATAGTAAGAGATTGATACGAATCATTAAAAGCGTCCAACCGCTTCTGCGTAATAGATTTTTTTCTTGGTTGATACCTCATGTAAAAACTAAGTACGCCAGTTGGATTATTCATAAAAGTCTTTAAATCCATTTTACAATATTCTTCGTGCACGCTTATATCATTTTGAGGTATCTGATCAGATACACCAATTATTGAATCAGCTAAAGCCCGCAAAAAGAAAGTAATGTTAAAACTATAAAGACAAGCAATAACAGGTCGATTCTCAAAATGCTCACTAAACAAAGATATCTTTTTATTCCAAACTTGATCAAAATGATCAGCTGATTTAATATGAGAATATATATCCATCATAATGCCTCCAATGAATAAAGTTCGATTTTTTGAGATTTAAGATAATCTAAAAACGAAGTATTAGCCAAATGCAAAGATCTAAAGTTCGGGTAAACAGTTTTAGCACAAGCATATACTTCAGAAAGATAACTTAAATGATTCAACAAAACATGATTGTATCTATCCAAAAACAATACGCATTCATGATCATTGATCAAAGTCAGATAGCTTTTCTGCAACCACGTCTGCAATGGCTTGTCCAACTTTTTTGTCGCCGTCTGCCACAAAAGATTGTGTTCCATTCTGCATTACCTCCAACATAGACTTTCTTGCCTCTTTCAAAGTCTCACGAAAAGACTTTTGAGCTTCAGCGGTAGAAAAAGATATCTGACCTATCAAAGCCTCCATAAAAACAGCCTGTTCGCCATACGCCAAAACCAAAGTAGCAACCTGTTTTTCGACGGCTTCTACTCTCTGTTCAATATCTTTCTGAACTGAAGTGACCTCTTTGGCAAGAACGTTCAGCATATTATCAATCGCAATTTGTATGGTAGAAAAATCAGTATCGTAATTTCCCTGTTCGGTCATACGGCATACCAATCTGATTTGTTTGCCACATGAGATATCAAAGACAAATTCAATATATGTGAAATGCTGACTATTTCTGATCTAGTGACCTTTATGCTGTCAACAGACAAAGAAGACTTCATATCCGGAATGAATGCACCTGACTCAGTCTTTCTGGCAGCAAAATGACCGCATTTCCAAACAAACGCAGAAGAATCAAAGCTATTGTCAGAATTTTGCCAATAATGAGACTTGAAAATTCTAGAAATAGGTTTTGACTCTATTATGCCTCCACCGTAAGAAACAAAACCTTCATCAGTTGGAATACCTGTTTTGCTGTTTGCGGGAAAATTTATACTTCCTATACCAATAACAATAGAATTTAAGTAACCAGAAAAATCTATAGCATCTAAATATACCATCGTGCTAGAAATAAGTTTGCCATCAGGTGAAGTTTTACCTATGTCCAACTTAAACTTAAGACCTTGATACCAAGGCCTTATGGACAAAAATCCACTTTGAGTTTTAGACCTAAACCATTTCTTGTAAAGATCTTTCTCGTAATCTTTCTGTAGCATATCAGATACAACAGGCTCAGCAGTCTGAGACATCTGATATTCTATTTGATCTATGTCTGACATATGTCTCCTTATATTTTCCAGGTAACCTGCGGCTGATCAACGGTACGACCAGATAGTACGTTTTGGGCATCAATCTGTTGTTCAGAAGAAGCCCAATCCCATTGTGCCAAGGCATAACTATACATTGATTTTATCATATCTCTATGCTTATTCCAAATAATGTTCTTAACATTAGGAGCATGGTTCATAATGTCCTGAGTGTTGATTGCGCGAAGTTCGTCGGCAACAACAAAGAACTTGACTTCTTTAATCAAAGCAGAAATCTCTGCACCGGTGAAATTTTCAGTTACTCTCGCGAGAGCATCATAATCATACTCGTGATCGGTATCTATACCAGATAAGTATATCTTAAGTATTTCTACACGTTCGCTGTAAGATGGTAGACCAACAAATACTATCTTGTCAAAACGATCAGCGCGAAGCATCTCTGGTCGCAAATTATCAAGTTGATTTGCCGCACACATCAGAAATGTATCTTCTGGTAATTCCTGTAATCCAGTCAAAAACTCGCCATGGACACGATCTGTGGTACCGGCGTCAACTTGTGACGAACTTGAACCGCCAGAAAGATCACGACCAAACTCGTCAATCCAAACGCACAGAGGTGTCATGGCTCTGATCTGACCAAATACCGCACGCATGTTGGCTTCTGATTGACCAACGAAAGAATTCATGACTTGGCTAATGCCGGTTCTGGCAAGATCAAGTCCAAGCTCACTAGCAGTAGCTTGACAAATAGCCGACTTGCCAGTGCCGGGAACACCAACCATCAATATTCTTCTGATCGGAGACACACCAAAAGACTCAGCCTTTTGTCTATTGTCCCTAAGAAAAGCAGTACGTTTGATTATGTTCTTGATGTTGTCAAGACCACCGATTTCGGCAAATGTCAACCGAGGCTTTATGATCTCAAGAATACCCTTTTGTTTGACGGTAGCCATCTTTCTATCGTATATGTACTTTGGGTCCAAGATACCGTTGTCAACTATCGAAGTCAAACAATAATCAATGAAATCGGTCTCCGTTAAACCAACGCCAGATTTTACAAGATCTTTTACTGTTTCTGAATTAACAAAACGACCATGAGAAGACACATTGATATGATCCACAATATGGAACAATTCCTCAGGAGTGGGAACTCCATGACCTATGACCTTGAAAAGATTGGGATAATCATTAGGCACATCAAAAGCAGAAAAGAATATGAACTGCATTTCTTCATACATAGTGTCGGTCCAAAAAGACTTACGGTACTTCTCAACAAGTTGATACACCATAGGTACGTACCTAAATAAATTTACTTCTGGCTTGCCATGTATGGGAAGCAAAAAAGTAGGCGCCTTGTCTCCAGAAACGGTATTTTTCTTTATATAATTTACGGCAATAGACAAATCATAAGTCTGAACGTGAGAAACCGTGCCTGATTCGTCAGTAAATTCTACAAGCACTGGTTTCCAATTTGAATCAACATATTTGGAAAATCCCTGCTGTTGGTCTATCATATAATAATCTCTAAAATCAAAAGACACAATACTACTGATAACCCTAGAATACTCGGTGGTTTTTATCCATAATGCAGGATAACCAATTTTTATTTCGTTCAACATCAGATACTGCTTTCTATTGTATTAAATATTGCCTTTATATTAGAGTGGGGGAAGCCATATGAAAGGTTATGGCCTCCCCCACTCAAACCTTGAACTATATCAGCCCTTCTCGCCTGCGCGACGGTGGAACTCCACGTTGTCGCCTGGCTGAATGACATAGTTTTCGTCAAGTTTGTCCTTGCCCTTGTAGGCAACAGCGTCCGTGGGAATGCCCCACAGTCGAGAAAACTGTTCTCTTGCCTGAGAAACCGTTTTACCTCCAATGTTGCTTGGCTGATTGTATACACCAAAGCGAACATTGGCAATACCTTGCGATGCAGAAGGTTGGTTCTGCGATGCTGACTGATCCATTTTATTCTCCTATTGTGTTGTTGTTTTATACCATCGCAGGTTGATTGACCTGCGAAACCATTCTATTGTAAGGTTCAGATTTTCCCAAACCCAAATCAAAGTAGATTTCTGTTTCTTCGGGACTTTGATCTAGAACAATGGTCTTGTGAACCCTACCAAGTATGAATGCGGCCACCGCCATATTGGTAGCCAATAATTGCGTACCACCTTCAAGCTTAGATCTTTCCTGACAAGAAAGTTCACCAGGATTTTTGTCGGGTGGATTCTCGTATTCAGGATGAAAAACGACAGGATGTTCAGTTATGTTCTTGCCATCTCTTCTTTGATAATGATAGATGGAACCAAACAGAGCATCGTCGTTACCGCCCGTGAATACATCGACGTTCATAAGCTTTGCAGCAGCATCAAAAAGTATCTTGCGAGCAGCAAAATTATCGACGACAGCAAAAACGACGTCGCCGTCAATCAAAAGATCAGAAGCCTTGATCCTAGGAGAATCACTATCAGTAGAAACTCCAGTGTTGTCGTCGGACACGACCCACTTTGGTACTGGTATGATCGTGGTCTTAGGAAACTGAGGTGTCAACTCGGCCGCTTTGACAACAGCTTTGTTGCCTAACTTTGTAAAATCTTGGCGTTCCTTGTTCTTTTCTTCGTAGTTGTCTCCATCTACAAGAATCAAACCAGAACCCGGCATCTTCCATTCCAAAAGACGTACAAGACCAGAAGCAAGCCAAGTGCCTATGCCGCCTGTACCTACGATAACAAATCTTTTTGATTGCATTTTATCCACTTTCTATTTAGCTTCGTTATGATATTGAATTTCAGCAAAAGAATCCGTATAGTGTTCGTAATTGCTGCAACCATTGACGGAATTTGCATAAAGAATAATATTAAAATTATCTTTAGATCTTACCCATTCTGTCAAAAGCTCTCTAAACGAAGGGCATCTGATAGAATAAAAATGAGTACAATCATGGCATGGAGAATTCGGAACATATATGTCCGCATTTTCACACAAATAACTGTCAAAATCTACAACATCGTCAGGCATCAATTTTACTGCACAAACGCAGTCAACTTCAGCATCTTCTATTCTTACACCGCAACAAGCAGTATGCCCAGAGCTGAAAGCATTATCAACGGGTACTACGTCTTCTGTTGGCAAATGAACGTAATCAGAAAGATCAGAAACATCTGTCTTTTTGACGACAGGACTTTGAACAGAAGGCTTCATTCCCGTGCCAGTATAATATCTTAGTTCGTCACTGATATTCATTATGCTTGGAAGACTGTCATTTGTAAATGAATACAAATAGACAGGAGTAGTATACGGCAAATAATTGTCGATCAAGTAAGACTCTACCTTTTCGACAATTGTGGTCATATGGTCCTCTGAATGAACAAGAGGAACTTCGCATGTGGGACACAAACCTATTCTTACATCAGAAATATTAATCTCGGTTTCACACACAAAGCAATGTCCTCTATTTCGCTCATCAAGATCCGCCTCAATAGCCAAAACGGCATTGGCCGGCATATGATAAGCAGACAGTACATCCTCGTACTTTTCCAGGAATCTAGCCTGTTTTAAAGGAATTCTAGATCCCCCAGCCACCTTCCCAGTCTGAAGACCAGGCTGCTGTTGTGGAATCGTTGTTTGAGTTGTTCTCGTGTGCTGACCATTTTGCATGGTGTTGAGCCCCCCCTGGTAGGGGGGGTAAGCTTTTTTTACTTTAGTGGACCACTCCACAACTTCAGGATCAGGATCTTTTTGTATGGTTACAGATTCAAAAACATCTTCCATGTCAAGTTTGTATCCTGTGCCCGCCATTTGTAATTCGGCATAATACTGTGTAGCACCGTTGTTTACACTCTTTTGCCAACCATAAGTTATGTGCAAACCATCAAAATCAGCTTGATCGTCATGATCTGTGCCTGAGGCATAGGCAGGCATGTCCGGGTGAGAATGTACCGAACCAACGATCATGACGTTCTCGGGCTTTAATGCAACGATACTGTCGGCGTCGTATTTGCAATGAGCTGCGGTGTTTGTCTGTTCTGGGACCAAAACACCCCAGCCTGCTGGCCCGGTCTTGGTAGTATCGTAAGTGAGTATAACGATTGATTCTGTACCGTGCTGTGTATGTACAAGTCTAAAGAACTCATCCAACTTATTCACGATATCAAGGGGAATAAGAGGCATGCTGTAAGTACATTCGTCCTCGATATCAATGAACTCAGCAGGAAACTCGTCGTTACTCAACGCAACTACCCTACCTACGTAATTGTTTACGACCTTGAAAAGTCTAGGTTTCTTTTCTATCTTTATCGACGTAACAATAGAATTTCCATAAGTGGTATAACCGTAGTTGTGCGGCGACGTAGAAGAAGTGCTATTTGTGGTTGACTTGGTTTCAGTTTTGTGATTTGAAAGCAAATAATATATTTGAAAACCCATGTTTTCCACAACATCGCATATGTCTTGACGATTTGCAATAAAACACGGAACACCTGAAGGCATCCAAAAATGCTCCAAATCATCCAACTGTAATGTTGTCATATCATATCCTCCTCAATTTGTTACTTTATTAAACTATTTTCTTTAGAGAAATATCCTACATATCCGTGACTTTTAATCTGAACCTGTAAATAAATTGCAGGGACCAGCGTTTCGCCAACATTATTATCCATTGGCTTGCTGTAATAGGTTTCAACTAACTGCATATCTTTTGTCTCAATATCACCTAAAGAGTCAGCAACACAAGACAAACTTTCTATGTTGATATTAGTTGATATTTTGTTTATAAATTTATTATAATCAAATGGATTTTCCGAATAACAAGAAGAACACATCTTAGTAGCATAAAGATATACACTATCGGTATGCTCTAATTGAAGCCTATCCTTCAGAGCAAAGAATGCGTCTGAATGATGTACACTACTTATTTCGTCTATGATTATCGGCTTAACCTGATACATATCAACTTCTGAAACTGCGTTACCGCACAAACACATCATAGGATGATACCAATGGATACTAGAACAAGAATTACAAATAAGATGTTTAGAATGATTAGTATCTTTAAACTCATGAACATGCGAATAATGTTCTTTCGAAGGTACATCAACAAGACATAATTTGCATTTTGAAATAATATCAGTTACATAATCTTTGCTACAAGCACTACAGATAACGACAGGCAAATCAGAGGTTCCGTCATTAAAAGTTTCTTGATTTTGATACCAAATATTGAAACTTTCATATGGATTAAATTCATTGTAATTTTCTTCAAGACAAAAATGTACCTGACCGCAAGTTGAGCAAACAGCCAAATGATCTCCATCTTTAGAATACCAAAATCCAGAAGTATTGGAATAAACCAATGTAGGATTATCAAAATCAACAGAGTCAGTACTGCCGGTTGTATAATCCTGAGCCAATATTAAATATGGTACATCATCAAGATTTTCTTTGGAATTTATACCTAAAAAGGACTTTCTTCCTCATGATCATGGTCATCATTATCATTGTCTTCATCTTCTTCAGGCTCTTCAAACAGCTGACCTTGGTCAACTTCCTTCCTAGAACTTCTAAACTTCTTACTATCCTCCATTATATCTTTGCCAACGTACTGTGTTGAAGAATGATTGTAAGACTGTACAAAATAATTGGTGATATCAGAAATTATGCTCTCCCCATTACGTTGCAATGCATTTATGGGTTTTAGTGGCATCTTATCGGTGTAATAAGATTTGTATGTACCAGTCAAAGCCATTGAAAATGTAAGCGGAACAGCTTTAGAAGAAGTTGAATGTGCTCCCTGCTGGTCGACACCTTCAACTACAACAGGAATCCACGGGGCAGACAAGGTCCATTCATGACCCTCTTTGGACGTTTTGTCCTGCCAAACGCTAGGATTCCACATATAGGAAAAAGAACCATCGTTTTGGTACATGTCTCGATAAAATCTTGGGCCGTCAGTTTCCGACATGTTGTTGTCGTTGTAGGCTTCAGAACCAGAACAACGTTCCAAAGCAAGAGCTAAACGCTCGTTGAAAGTCAAACCGCTCCAATCGGTATTATGATACAAACAAATCCATCCAACACCATTGCCGCGGTACCCTCTGCAATTTATGTTGGGAAGATTAACATGATACAATTGAACATCTGGGTGAGTAACAGGAGTAGTGGTGTAAAAAGTTCTAGCACCTAACAAATTGTTGGACTTGAAATCTATTATAACCACTCGATAAGGTTGCGCCAAAAGATACTTTTTGGCTTCGGGATCTTTTTCGTATGTTCCCCAGTTAACATAATAACTACCTGGTTTGTACTGATAGGAAACCTGTGTGTATTCGCCTGCTTTACGAATGCAAAGTAAACCAGTCCCATCCAAAGGTAACAAACCAGTGTCAAAGGCAGCGTATTGTGAAAACTGCAAATAAAAAGAACGAATGTCTTTGTCCGTTACATGGTCAAGGTTGAATGCCTGTACCTTAGAACGAAAGACAATGCTATCTTCCTTTTTTACAAATGAATAAGATACTTTATCCATGATGTTATATCCAATCTATAATTATTCTTCTGTTAGAATTTGTTCAATACCTTTATCTATGTCTTCTTTAAAATCACCAAAAGCCAAAGCAAACCAATTCGGGTCTTTTTCTGCGGCATTGATAACCGACAGCTTTGAATCTAATGTATTATAAATTTCTACCAACTCAGACAAACGATCCAAGGCCTTGGATAATTTTTTTAGATCTTCTCTGGTAGGATTCATATTAAGAATGAACTTCAATATTGGTGCGTCATTTATAGTAAAATGATCGACTATCTTTTCTATTCTAGACTCTACGCTAGAAACTTGTTCCTCCAAAGAATCCTTGGCTTTTGCAGCCATGGCAAAAGAAAAATTGAAACTCTCTATGTTAGACGACATTATAACCCTTTCTGCGTTTTTCTGATTTTCAAAAATTGTCTCAACTCCATAACACTCCACCAAATAGAAGCACCACCAACCACTATTTTAGTAAGTATTCTTGCAAGCTGTGCTTCAGCGGTGTTCATCAAAGATTGAGAACTTGAAATTCCTTGTATATCAAAACAACAATCATTAAGATACTGTTGTATTTTGTCTATCTTTTGTTGTTTGTTTAACTGTGTCATTTCTTTCCTCTTGAACGTTGATTATATGTTTAAGTTTATTGTTATAAATCCTTAAAACTAAACCAGTTATCAAAATAGGAATAAAAATAGCGTACATCATAACTCCTTGTTGGATATTCTGCGGTATCGTGAACCGTCAGAACCAAAATAATTCAAAACAATTTCAAGCGCTGCTATTATCAGCATATAAAATGGGGAAATGATTGGATTTGTGAGGAGATATATAAATATACTTATAGCTGTAATTACGCCAAACAAAGGTCCACCAAAAAGTATGGACTTTTGAGAATTAGGCTTGAGCTCTTGAAAATTATGTACTCTAGTTACTCCTATTGCGATTAATGGTAACGGTATAATATAGGGTAAGTCAGGATTTGCTCTGTTCAATAAAGATATAAAATAATGTCCGAACTCATGAGCCAAAAGAACAAGTATTATAAAAAACACAAAAGGCGTAGGCATCAATGCATAGTTTATGGCCGCTGTTGCTATTGCTGTCACGATAAGAATGGCAACAGACTTTATCATATGCTACGCAACTGGTAATCCACTTGAGTGCCATTCAAATTATTCAGCTTCTCAGCAAAGGCCATATCAACTGATTTATTGAATGTTTCCTGCAACAAACAGTCCGAGGCTTCCTTGACGCTGCGACGAGAATTGTCGTACACTTCGCTGGGTGAAGAAACGGGTTCTAGCACAGACGCATTGGGTACGATGTCAAGTTTGTTTGCCAACGTAATGTACATTGCGCGATCTTTGGCGAGAATATGGGAAGAAATTCTTACCAATGTACCTACGTAAGTAGGCAAATAAGAATCCGAAACCTTGACATCAAGTCTGGCCAAAAACTCTCTAAAAGAATCGTCAACATCGTCGTTCTGAGAAACTTTATTAAAGGTTTCACTCAAAAGATACACAATGTGTTTACGTCTAAGTATGCTGGTTTC